>CECF01012534.1_pt1 | contig 26947 bp, 15 predicted proteins | sample 554751 | NCBI WGS metagenome assembly CECF01 (sample SAMEA3182099, study PRJEB8094) | gut metagenome | biome: human; feature: gut; material: Stool; isolation source: human stools | place: Canada | collected 2012-06-12 | reverse complement strand
GGCATATACCGTCACGTGTGGCTCCGCAAGCTCGACGCAATACATGTGGCTCAGTGGGGAACATACGTGACCACATCCGACATCACTCCCGACAGCGCAACCGTAAACATCGCCACTACCGTCGACAACACATCGGCAACCGATGCCGAGGTGACGCTCACCACACGCGTCATCGACCCGCAGGGCAAAGTGGCGGCGACAGTGACAGCCAGCGACAATATCGCGGCAGGAAAGTCGGCTACCGTCAACCAGACGGCACGTGTCGCCGACCCGCAGCTATGGTCGCTCGACAATCCGGCTCTGTACTCTGTCGTGACTGATGTGGCTGTAGGCGGAAAGACGGTCGACACCTATCAGACCACCACAGGCATACGCACTATCGAGTTTACCGCCGACAAGGGATTTTTCCTCAACGGCGAGCAGGTGAAAATCAACGGTGTGTGTATGCACCATGACCTCGGAGCCCTCGGAGCCGCCGTCAATACCCGCGCCATACGCCGCCAGCTTGAGATACTTCAGGAGATGGGCGTGAACGCTTACCGCGCCTCCCACAACCCGCCTGCGCCCGAGGTACTCGCCCTCTGCGACAGCATGGGCATACTGGTGATGGACGAGGCTTTTGACATGTGGCGCAAGCGCAAGACCGAACGTGACTATGCCCGCTTCTTCGACGAATGGCACGAGCGCGACCTCACCGACCTCGTGACGCGCGACCGCAACCATCCCTCAATCATCATGTGGAGTATTGGCAACGAAGTGCTGGAGCAATGGAGCGATGCCGCCGCCGACACCCTCTCGCTTGAAGAGGCGAACCTCATACTCAACTTCGGTCACGGTGCCGACAAGCTCGCCAAGGATGGCGACGAGATGTCGGTCAACTCCATGCTCACGGCAAAGCTCGCCGACATCGTGAAACAGCTCGACCCGACACGCCCCGTGACCGCCGGAATGAACGAGCCCAACCCCGGCAACCACCTCATCAAGTCGGGTGCGCTCGATGTAATCGGACTCAACTACCATGACGAGTGGTATGACGATGCCGAAAAAAATTATCCCGGCAAGCCGCTGCTCGGCTCAGAGACAGTGTCGGCGCTCATGACCCGTGGCTACTACAAGAATCCGAGCGACTCCATCATTATCGCCCCGAAACGCTGGGACATCCCTTACGAGGACCCGTCGTTTGCCTGCTCGGCTTATGACAACGAGCATGTGCCCTGGGGCACCACCCACGAAAACTCTCTGCGCCGCATGAAAGACGACCGTGTCATGGGACAGTTCATCTGGACCGGATTTGACTACATCGGCGAGCCTACCCCTTACGGATGGCCTGCCCGCAGCTCATATTTCGGCATAGTCGACCTTGCCGGTTTCCCAAAGGATGTCTACTACATGTATCAGAGCGAGTGGCGTCCCGACAAGACCGTGTTGCACCTCTTCCCTCACTGGAACTGGACACCCGGACAGACCGTCGACCTCCTTGCCTACTATAACAATGCCGACGAAGTGGAGCTGTTTGTCAACGGCAAGTCGCAGGGAGTGCGCTCGAAGGGCGACGGCGAGTACCACGTAATGTGGCGCGTACCCTTTGAACCCGGCACTATAAAGGCAGTGAGCCGCAAAGCCGGCAAGACTGTAGCCGAGCAGGTAATCAAGACCGCCGGCGAACCCGCACAGATACGCCTCACACCCGACCGCGCGACTATAGCCGCCGACGGCAACGACCTCAGTTTCGTCACTGTCGAGATACTTGACAGCGATGGCAACCTCTGCCCGACCGCCGTCAACGAAGTGACATTCACCGTCGAAGGTGCCGGACAAAACGAAGGTGTCGACAACGGTAACCCCATATCGCTTGAGCGTTTCAAGGCTGACAGCCGTAAGGCGATGGCAGGCAAGGCACTTCTAATCGTTCGCAATAACGGCAAGAAGGGCGACATAAATGTCAAAGCCGTGTCACCGGGGCTTTCCGACGCCACAGTCACCCTCAAAGCAAAATAACACACTCTCACTCATCTCTCTGTCATAGTCAGCGGGCGCCCCTAAAAAGGCGCCCGCAAATGTTAAATACGCCAATAGATTTCTCACATCATTGTATTTAAGTTATTTTTGCAATGTTATGCTTAAAATCTATTACCTCCTGCTACTGCTCTGTGCGGCACTCCCGGCAAACGCTATCGGCGTACACTTCGCCAAGGCGTTTAACGAGCCGTCGTCGCGCAATGCAAAGACCTGGGACATCTCCACGGCAGGAGGTGACTACGTATTTTTCGCAACACAGGAAGCAATGTATGCCTACAACGGCAATGACTGGAAGGCATTTTCGCTCAACAACGGCACCGACTTGCGCTCGGTCCATGTGTCGCTCACCGAAGGGAGGGTGTATGCGGGAGGTATCAACGAATTCGGATATTTTGAGCCGGGCATTGACGGCAGCCTCACCTACACATGTCTTAGCGACAGCACTATCCACAGGCGCGAGCTGGGTAATATCTGGGGCATCTACGAAAAAGACCATATAATCTACGTGCAGGGCGACCATAACGTGATGAAATACTCGCAAGAGGGCAACCGCGCGGTCATGATGACCGACAGCTGCAAGCTCGACTGCTCGGCGATGATTAACGGGACACTCTATCTCGGCACCGACCGAGGACTTAAATTTGTCGCCGGCGACGACATATTCACCGCTCCGGGAGCCGACCTGCTGAAAGGCAAGCGAATACGCGGCATACTCCCCTCCCCCGACGGTATCATAATCGTGACGGCAACAGAGGGAGTGTTTCTATACAATCGCAAGTCGCTCAAAAGACTTGACAAGCTCGACAGGGAGCTTGCTCGTACAGGTGAACTCTTTTGTGCGGCAATCAACGGCAACCGCCTCGCACTCGGAAGCATCCACAATGGCGTGAAGGTAATTGACCTTGACACAGGACTCACACAACTCTACAACGAAAACAACGGACTGCAAAACAATACCGTGCTGTCGCTTGCTTTTGACGAGCGCGGCGACCTCTGGGCGGGGCTTGACCGAGGTATCGAAAAAATCATGCTTGAAATGCCCGCTACCACGTTCAGCAACGGCAATCTGCCCATCGGAGCCGGATATGTCACGGAAATCATGGGCGACAAGATGTATCTCGGCACTAACCGCGGACTCTACACGGTCAACTATCCCCCTGTCCCGGAAAACGGGCTGTTCTCATTTACGCCCGTAAACGGTACCACGGGACAAGTGTGGGGATTACGCAATATCGACGGGGAGATAATCTGTTCCCACGACAGGGGTACATTCGTGATTAATGGCGCCTCGGCACGAAATATCGACGGTATATGCGGCTCCTGGGACTGCAAGCTGATGCCCGACGGCAGCGGACGCGCGATTGTCGGCGCCTACGACGGTTTCTACATCATCGCAAAACATGACGGACAATGGACAATGACCGCAAAACTGCAAGGCTACGACGGATGTCCAAACAATTTTGTATTGACAAGTCCATCCGAGATATGGGCTTCAGCCGGAGCCGACGGAGTGAGCCGTCTCACCATCGACCCTGCGGCAATGAAAGTAATTGAAGAAAAGAGATTTGTGGTGACAGCCGACAGTGTGTCGCTGACGAAAGATGTAAAATAAGCCTTATCGACGGCAACGTATATTTCGCGACCTCCGCAGGCATATACATCTATAATCTGAAGACCGGCGCTATCGAGCCTGACGATGAAATGAACGAGATACTCGGAGGTAAAAAACATTTCCGGCGCCTGAAAAAAGATAGGGGGGGAAACATATATGCACTGACCTCCAAAGAGATACTGCGGTTTGACCCGCATGGAGGTAATTCCGTGGTAGCACGTATGCCTCTCTTCGGATATTTCCCCGCACCCATGCATGAGGGCGACCTGCTCTATTTCATCAACGACTCCACGGTGATATTTCCCGGGTATAACGGCTACACGTTTTTCAATTTCTCTCATCCGGGACGCGACACCAACCTTAAGCTGCATCCGGCGCGTATCAACGAGGTAAGCGTCACCACCCCTTCCGATTCCTTGCTGTATACCGCCAACTTCACGTGCCGGCGCGAAAAAATCACCATCAACTATGCCCAAAACTCACTCCGTATAAGCTACGGTATAGCCGACGACGCCAGGAGCGGACTTGTCAGCTACAGCTACCGCCTCAGCGGCGAGGAATGGAGCACCCCCACACCCGCCACTGTCAAGGAATACACCAACCTGAAAGATGGGAGATACCGCTTTGAAATCAAGGCGACCACAATCGACGGCACTGTCGACACCGACAGCATCGAGTTCACGATTCTCCCTCCATGGTACAAGAGCCGCCTCGCAATCGCCATATACGTGGCTTTGGCGATGATACTCATAGTCGCCCTTATCAAAGTCGAGCGTCACCTGCTCTCGGTCAAAGAGCGGAGGGTTGTAAGAGAAAAAGACCGTGAGCTGGCGCAGCGTCAAGCCGACTTTGAAAAAGAGGCGCAGATGAAAGACCGCAAAATCATGGAGCTTGAGAAAGAGAAGCTCCACTCCGAGCTGCAGCACAAATCGCAGGAGATGGCTAACGCCATGGCAAGCATAGCCAGCAAAAACGAAACCCTCATCAATGTCAAGCAGGAGTTGCGTAACATCTACGGGAAACTCAATCCCGGCTCGGAACAGCGCAAGGCGATACTTGCGCTGCAAAATTCCATCGACGTGTCACTGCAGTCTGACGACGTGATGAAGCGTTTCGAGGATGAATTTGACCTTGTCCATAATGATTTCATGAAAAACCTGCGGTCACGCTACCCCGACCTCTCAAATAATGAGGTGCTGCTCTGCGCATACATAAAAATGAATCTTTCCACCAAGGAAATCGCCCCGCTTATGAACATCTCGGTACGAGGAATGGAGACCATGCGCTACCGCATCAGAAAGAAATTCAATCTCGAACGCGAAGAAAGCCTTCAGGAATTTTTAGCAAAAAACGATTAAGTGTAGACGTAACACTTAACTTTTATAAAAATCTAATCCATCATAAGTTACGTTTTAATGACGTAATTTTGACGTATTAAAATTAGCGCTTTGACGTAATCGTGAATGGTCAAAAACCTTAAATAAAAATTTTTCACCCGATACTTTTGCGGAAAATTCAACCAACCGTTATCATGAAAATAACAAAATCTTATTTCCTTACATCACTGTTACTGACCGCATCATTTTTCAGCTGCGGCAGCAGTTCAAACGATGAGCCGAAGCCGTCGAATCCATCCGACAATCCGGCGACAATCACCATCAATCCCGCCGACATGGAGATTGGTGCCGATGCACAGACCGTAGTAATTAATATAAAAGCCGATTCCGACTGGAGCATCGCAACATCAGCCGACTGGTGTACGCTCTTCCCTACCGGAGGAGTTAAAAACGTCGACACCGAGATAAAAGTGACTGTCGGCGCAAACGCCGGAATTGACACCCGTACAGCCGAGTTAGTGGTGACAACCGCCAACCGTGCCACAAAAAGCTTTACCCTCACCCAGACGGCAAAACCGTCGGTGATACTGTCAACTAAAGCACTCACTTTCGGCGCACAGCAGTCATCGGCATCGGTCAATGTCACCTCCAATGTTGCGTGGACAGCGACATCGTCGGAAGCATGGTGTCACGCCACAGCCGCCAACAATGACGCGCTTACCGTGACCTGTGATAAAAACGAGGGTGCATCCACCCGCAAAGCCATCGTCACAATCAGCTATACCGGAGGGTCAGCCGAGCTGGAGATTTCACAGCTTAGCGATGAAATCGTAACACCCGAGGGTTACACACTTGTATGGAACGACGAATTCAACGACCCTGCACTGACTATGCCCGACGAGTCAAAATGGTGGTATGAAGTATGGGACCCGGGTCGCGTCAACAATGAGCTTCAGCGCTACATAAAAGGCAAGCGCGACGGTGTCGTCACTGCTGAAGTCGCCGACGGAATGTTGAAAATCCATGCCGTAAAGGTAGGCAACGAAGTATGGTCGGCACGTATCAATACCTCTACCTACTGGACTTACGGCTACTTTGAAGCCCGTCTTAAACTGCCGAAAGGCAAAGGCACATGGCCGGCATTCTGGATGATGCCTCAGACAGGTGGCGACAACTGGCCCGCATGTGGCGAGATTGACATCATGGAAGAAGTAGGCGTCAACCCTAACCGTACCTCATCTTCAATCCATTGCACAGCCTATAACCACACAATAGGCACACAAAAGACCAATGAAGTCCTGACCCACGGAGCTGAAGACGAGTTTCATGTCTATGCACTCGAATGGACAGAGGATTATATCAAGACCTACGTAGATGGCAAACTGCTGCTCAACTTCCCCAATGACCATGCCGGAGACCCGAAAACATGGCCTTTCAACAAGAATTTCGGTCTGAAGCTCAATCTTGCCTGGGGTGGCGACTGGGGCGGCATGAACGGCGTGGATGAAAGCGCGCTGCCCGCTACCTACGAAATTGACTATGTAAGAGTATTTCAGAAGAACTAACCATAATTTATCATCATGAACAGCATTACCAGAGTTATGCTTGCCGGAGCAAGCGTAATCGGCATTACTGCTCTGCTTGCCGGATGCAGCGGCACAGGTGACAAAAACCTGTATAAAGATGCCACCCGACCTGTGGAAGAAAGAGTAGAAAACCTCCTGTCGCAGATGACGCTTGACGAAAAAATCGGTCAGCTCAATCAGCGGAGCATGTGGGGAGGCGATGACGCGCTCGCCCTTTTCACCAAACAGATTACTGCCGGCAATATAGGCTCGTTGCTCAACGTGCCTTCGGCTGCCGATGCCGACAGCATGCAGCGTGTCGCCATGAACCGCTCGCGTCTCGGCATTCCCCTCCTCATATCTCGCGATGTGATTCACGGCTACAAGACCATTTTCCCGATACCGCTCGGACAGGCTGCGACCTTTGACACAACTGTAGTGGAGCAAGGAGCGCGAATCGCCGCCATCGAGGCGTCAAGCGACGGCATCCGCTGGACCTTCGCCCCGATGATCGACATAGCCCGCGACCCGCGCTGGGGACGCATTGCCGAAGGCTGCGGCGAGGATGTATATCTCACCAGCCTCATGTCACGCGCCATGGTAAGAGGTTTTCAGGGTGAAGACCTCACCGACCCGACCTCTATGGCGGCATGTGCCAAGCATTTTGTAGGGTATGGAGCCAGCGAATCGGGCCGTGACTACAATTCCACCTTCATTCCCGAGCGTCTTCTCCGCAACGTCTATCTGCCTCCCTTCGAGGAAGCATGTAAGGCGGGATGCCTCACTTATATGTCATCGTTCAACGACAATGACGGAGTGCCGGCGTCGGGCAACAAGTTTGTGCTCACCGACATACTCCGTGGCGAATGGGGCTTCAAAGGCTTCGTCGTCTCTGACTGGGCAAGCGTAGGCGAGATGGTCAACCACGGTTTCTGCGCCGACAACAAAGAAGCGGCAATGAAAGGCTTCAACGCCGGCGTAGACATGGAGATGGAGAGCGGCACCTATATCGCCCATATCAAGGAACTTATCGACGAGGGCAAAATCAGCATGGCTGACATCGACCGTTCCGTCGCCAACATACTACGCGTGAAATTCATGCTCGGACTCTTCGACAACCCCTATGTCGTGACCCCGCAGGAAGTGAAATATTGCGACGAGCATCTTGCCGCCGCAAAAGAGGCTGCCGTCAAAAGCGCGATACTTCTCAAAAACGACAATGACGTGCTTCCGCTATCTTCGGGTGTAAAACGAATACTCCTCACCGGCCCGCTTGCCGATGCGCATCATGACCAGATGGGCACATGGGTGTTTGACGGCGAAAAAGACCGCACTGTCACCCTTCTTGACGCGCTCCGCAACGAGTACGGCGATGACGTGACCGTAGTCTATGAACCCGCACTCGGTTACAGCCGTGACAAGAACGAGGCAGGTATATCCCGTGCTGTAAACGCAGCGCGCGGTGTCGATGCCGTCATCGCTGTCGTGGGTGAGGAATCAATCCTTTCCGGCGAGGCTCACTGTCTTGCCGACCTCAATCTTGTTGGCGCACAGGGCAAACTCATCGAAGCCCTTTCACGCACCGGCAAACCGCTCGTTACCGTGGTAATGGCAGGTCGACCGCTCACAATCAAGAAGCAGCTTGACGAGTCTGACGCACTTCTCTACTCATTCCACCCCGGTACAATGGGAGGTCCGGCACTTGCCGACCTTATTTTCGGCAAGGAAAGCCCGAGCGGCAAGACTCCTGTCACCTTCCCTGCCGCAGTAGGTCAGATACCCATCTATTACAGCAAGAATGCAGGCAGCCGTCCCGCCCACGGCACGGAAACTCTTATCGACGACATACCTCAGGAAGGGGGACAGACATCACTCGGCAACACATCCTATTGGCTTGATGCCGGATTCGGTCCGCTCTTCCCCTTCGGCTACGGTCTTTCCTACGGTAAATTTGACTATTCAGATATCTCCATCGATAAAAACGCCTATACAAAGGATGACTGCATAAACGCAAGCGCAACCCTCACCAACAGCGGCAAGCACAAGGCTACGGAGGTAGCACAGCTATATATCCGCGATCATGCCGGGTCGGTCACCCGCCCCGTCAAGGAGCTGAAAGGATTCAAGCGCGTCACGCTTGCTCCCGGCGAGTCTACCACCGTCACTTTCAACCTTCCGGTCAGCGACCTCGCTTTCTATGGAGCCGACATGACCAAGAAAGTCGAGCCGGGCGACTTCACTCTCTGGATAGGCGGTGACAGCGACTGCGCTCTTTCCACACCCTTCACCGTTGAATAATCAACCAAATAAACAAACCAATAATTACCTAAAACCATGATGCAATGAAAAAATTGTCATTATTTCTGATTTCGATATTGACAGTCCTCTGCGCCAATGCAAAGGATATCAATGTCACAGGTACAGTAACAGCTGCGTCTGACGGCGAGCCGCTCATCGGCGCGACCGTAATGGTCAAAGGCACCTCCAACGGTGTATCGACCGACATAGACGGCGGCTTCGCCCTCACCGCCCCTGAAGGCTCGGTAATCGAGTTCAAATATGTGGGCTACAAACAGCAGTCAGTCAAGGTGACCGACTCCACTCCGCTCAACATCGTGCTTCACGAAGATGCAACCATGCTTGACGAAGTTGTTGCCGTAGGTTACGGCACACAGCGTAAGAGCGTGGTCACCGCCGCCATCTCAAAAATCGATGACGAAAAACTATCGCTTACCGCACCGGTGCGTATGGACAACGCACTCAAGGGTCTTACCTCCGGTGTCACCGTCACCTCATCGTCAGGTCAGCCCGGAGCTGCCGCACGTGTAAGAGTGCGCGGTATAGGTACAATCAACAATTCCGACCCTCTCTACATCGTTGACGGTATGCCTATCGAAGGCGGCCTCGACTACCTCAACCCCAGCGATATCCAGTCAATCGAGGTGCTTAAAGACGCCGCTTCGGGCGCTGTCTACGGTGCCCGCGCAGCCAACGGTGTAATCCTTGTCACCACCAAGAGCGGAAGCAAAGGCAGAACCAACATCACCTACGACTTCTCTTACGGATGGCAGACCGCATGGAAACACCGCGACGTGCTCAACGCCACCGAATATGCCGTCATGATGAATGAAGGCTCGCTCAACGCCGGTATCGCCGCACCTTACGCCGACCCCTATTCCTACGGCGAAGGATTTGACTGGCAGGATGCAGTGTTCAATGACAACGCCCCCGTGATGAACCATCAGGTAAGCATAAGCGGCGCATCGGAGAAGGTAAACTACTTCCTCTCGCTCGGCTACTACACCCAGGAAGGTATAATCGGCGGAAACTTCGACCGCTCCAACTATCAGCGTCTCACACTCCGCAGCAACAACACCTACACCGTGTTTGACGAGTCAAAGAACCGCAACTTCCTCAACAACCTCAAAGTCACTGTCAACGCTTCTTACGCCCGCGTAAAGAGCAAAGGCATCGAGACCAACTCCACCTGGGGTTCTCCGCTCGGCTCGGCGCTCTCAATCTCCCCGATACTTACCCCCTATCTCGAAGGCGACCTCGCAAAGCAGCAGCTGGACTATTATAAGGACAATGTAAATTATGTGCCTCTTTACGGAGCCAACGGACTTCTTCTGACAAATCCCGAAGTGTTCGGCAGCTATCAGGAAATGGCAAACCCCATCGCCAATATGTCACTCCCCGGCGACAAGGGATGGAGCCACAAGTTTGTAGGCAACTTCATCGGCGAGCTCCAGATCTGGGACAACCTTAAATACCGCATCAGCTACGGCGCCGACCTCTCATTCTGGGGTAACGACGGCTATACCAAGGAATATTATCTACGCTCGGGCGCAAGCCAGACTTTCTCATCGGCATACTCGTCAAAAAGTCAGGGTACAGTATGGCAGCTTGAAAACACCCTCAGCTACGACAAGAGCATAGGCGACCACAACTTCTCGATACTCCTCGGTCAGTCGGCAAAGCAGAGCAGCGGCTCATACCTCTCCGGCGCCCGCAACAACATCATCGACTATAACCGTCCCTATATCGACGCATCAACCGGTCAGGCAGCCGAAGGAGACCAAAGTTCATCGGGCGCACCCAACGCCAAGGCAAAACTTGCCTCACTCTTCGCCCGTGTAAGCTATGACTACGATGCCCGCTATATGGTACAGGCTACCATACGCCGCGACGGTTCAAGCCGCTTCGGTTCCAACAACCACTGGGCTACATTCCCCTCATTCTCTCTCGGATGGAACATCCAGAACGAGCCTTACATGAAAGATATCTTCCCCGAATGGTGGAACAACGCCAAGGTTCGCTTCTCCTGGGGTAAGAACGGTAACGAAAACATCGGCGACTTCCTTTACATCGCCCTCGCAAGCTCCGGCAACAACGCCATCTTCGGTCGTGACGAGACAGTGGTCAACGGCGTGAAGGCATCCATCCTCCCCAACAAGAATCTCCGCTGGGAAGAGTCGACCCAGACCGACGTGGGTATCGACCTCAGCTTCCTCAACAACGCTTTGACATTCAGTGTCGACTACTACAACAAGCGCACCGACGGCATGCTGATGAACATGCAGGTACCCGCCTATGTAGGCGAATCAGTACCTGTGGGTAATGTCGGCAAGATGGAAAACTCCGGTGTAGAAATGGAACTCAACTACAACCTTGCAGTTGGAGACTGGATCTTCGGCGTAGGAGGCAACCTCACCTATCTCAAGAACAAACTTATCGACTATGGTAATTCAGAAGGATGGGCAAACCTTGACTCTTTCCAGGGCACAGGCGCCATCACCCGCGCACAGAACGGGCTCCCCTTCCCCTTCTTCTACGGTTTCAAGACCGACGGCATCATCCAGAACCAGGCTGAAGCCGATGCATACAACGCCAAATACACCGGCGGTTACTTCACCGACGCGGTACCGGGCGACGTACGCTTCGTGGATACAGACGGTGACGGTCAGCTCACCGAAAATGACCGTACAAAAATCGGTAAGGGCATGCCCGACTGGACCTATGGCTTCAATGTCAACGTACAATGGAAAGGGATAGCGCTCAGCGCGATGTTCCAGGGCACTGCAGGCAACGACATCTTCGATGCGACCCGCCGTATCGACGCCGTAGCCTCCAACCTCCCCTCATGGATGCTCGGACGCTGGACTGGTGAAGGCACATCCAACCGCATACCGCGCTATGTACGCGGCGACGGCAGAAACTGGGTGTCATCCGACCTCCTTATCTACGACGGCGACTACATGCGCCTGAAAAACATAATGTTGAGTTACACTCTCCCGCGCCAGTTAACCCGCAAGGTCGCAGTGGAAAACTTCCGCGTCTACGTATCGGCCGAGAATCTCTTCACCTGGACCAAGTATCACGGATTTGACCCCGAAATCTCATCGGGCGGCAGATCACTCGGCATCGACTACGGTGTCTACCCGCAGCCGCGTGTATGGACAGTAGGCTTCAACATTCAATTCTAATCATCGCTAAAATCATGAATAATAAGATGAAAAACTATAAATATATCGCGTCAGCACTGTTTACCGCAGCACTGACCCTCACCGGATGTTCCGACTCGTTTCTTGATGTGAAGTCGCCTACACAGACCACCATCGACGAGTATTTCACCACCGACGCCCATATCGCCGAGGCTGTCGTGGCGGCATACGACCCCCTGCACTGGCCCGATTGGGCAATGGATGAATACAATCCCGTCAACATCATGAGCGATATCATGGCTGATGACTTCTGGATCGGCGGTTCGGACAAGACCGACAACGCCAACTGGCACTACATGATGAACTTCGAAGCGCGCCCCAATGCTGTAATCTCAGGTCTGTGGACCGATGCTTACAGCGGTATCAAGCGTTGCAACGACGTGATGGGTTACATGGCAAACGGCATACCCGACATGTCACAGAAGAATCACGACTACTACGAGGCACAAGTGAGGACTCTCCGCGTGTTCTATTACAACTGGCTGTGGAAATTCTGGGGCAACGTGGTCTATTTCGAGACCAACTTTGAAGGCGCGCCCTATCTCGGCACACAATATACCGCCGACGAGGTGTACGACTTCATGATCGCCGACCTCGAAAAGGCAATCGCCCTCGACGCACTCCCCATGACCGAGACCGACGCCAACCTCGGTCGCGTGACCAAGGCGATGGCATACATGCTCTACGCCGAAATCGTGATGTATCAGAACGACGAGGAACGCTATCCTACCGCGCTCAAATACATGACCGAAATCATCAACGAGCCTGCCTACGACCTCAACCCCGACTACGCCAACATCTTCAAGGAGGATGGCGAATGGACCTCGGAATCGATATTTGAGGTAAACTACAAGGATGACAACGCGATACGCGACTGGGGTTCGCCCCTTGCGGCAGGCGGCACAGTGCTTCCCACCCTTCTCAGCCCGAATAACTGGCCTGGCGGTACCGACGGACATGATGGCGGCTGGGGCTTCTGCCCGGTACGTCAGGAAACCTACGACCGCTATGAGGAAGGCGACACACGCCGCGACGCTACCTGCTGGAACGCCGGAGCCGTGGGCGCAAGCTATAACAAGCGTTATCAGGACACCGGTCTCTTCCTTGAGAAATATGTGGCAATCACCGGCAACAACGCCGACCAGAAAGCTTCTCCCGAACTTAACTGGAACAACAATCTCCGCATATACCGCTACTCAGAGACCCTGCTCAACGCAGCCGAACTGATACTCCGCGGAGCCGGCGCCGGAAGCGCGCAGGATTATCTCGATAAGGTGCGCAGCCGTGCAGGCGTAGCCTCGATACCCGCCACTCTCGACAATGTAATCGAGGAGCGTCACCTTGAATTTGTAGGCGAAGGCAAGCGTTACTGGGACCTTATCCGCACAGGCAAGGCTGCCACAGTACTCGTGCCCGACCAGTACGGCTACCGCACAAACACCTGGAGCGAGTCGAAGAAATATCTGCCGATACCGCAGAGCGAAATCGACAAGGCTCAGGGCACACTCAAACAGAACAACTACTAAAAATCAATATCAAGAAAATCGCATAAGATGAAAAAGATATTCAACAGCATAATTTCGCTCGGCTTACTGCTCGGACTCAGCCTTACGGGCTGCTCCCCCGACAAGTTTGACACAGTCGACCCCAATGCCATCCCCGAGGCAAGCGACATCAACGTGACAGTGACCGTTGACCAGGAGACCAACGAGTACACACTCACCCTCAACAATCCCGGATATTACCCGGTGTGGACAATCCACACAAGCGACACCAAGCAGGATATCTCCACGCGCCCGGTGTGCAAAGGCATCATCACTGTCGCCGGCACATACCAGGTTGAAGTGAGGATGGGTAACCGCAACGGTATCTCAAAAGGCTCGAAGGTAGTGGAGATAAATATCGAGAACACTCTCGTGGATTATGCTCCCTACATGCGCCGTCTCACCAACGGCGACAGCAAGACATGGATGTTTGCCGCCGACCTCCAGGGTCACCTCGGATGCGGGCCTTCCGGGACTGAAGGACTGGAATGGTGGAGTGCCGACCCCCACAACAAAGAGGGTGTGGGCATGTATGAAAACCGCTTCATCTTCGCTGAAAACGGCGGCACGTCATCGGGCAAGTACACCTACGACCCCGGTACAAGCGGCACAATCTACGTGAACACCGGCATCACATCGCTTCCACCTTACTCCGACACCAATCCCAATGACGGCGTGGACTTCTCGGCACCCGCGCAACTTAACGAGACCACGTTCCAGCTTGTGACCGAAGGCACCGACATGTTCCTCGTGTTCCCCAAAGGCACCCTGCTCGGCTACCTGCCTTTCACCGAGGCTTACGACAACCCGAAATTCAAGGTACACTCGATTACCAACGACAATATCGAACTGTCAATCGACAACGGCAATATCGCATGGCATTATATCCTTGGTCTTGAAGGCGAACCGGCGTTCAACGGATTCAAGTATGACAGCGAGTTCAATATATGGCGCACAGCCAACGTGACCCTCGGCAGCTTCTACTATGCTCCCGGATGGGCGCAGATTGCCGATCCCGAGTACACTGTGACCGACAAGGGATATACCGTGACTCTCCCGGCAGCCACCACCGACCAGTGGCAGGCACAGATGCCGCTTATCACCGACATCGCCGTCAATGCAGCCACCAACTATGACTTCTCAGTGATACTCAACTCATCGACCGACCATCCGGGCGTCACAGTGAAGCTCACCCAGGACGGCGACGACGGCAACTTCCTCTTTGAGGAAAGAGTCGAGCTGAAGGCATACGAAGATTTCATATTCTACAAGTCTGACCTCCCCGGTATCGACGCTCCCGCGCTCAAGCTCGTGCTTGACTTCGGAGGCAATGCCGAGAACACCGAAATCACCATCAGCAACATCGTGCTCAAAGACCATGCCAACGATGACGGCACTGTGCTTCCGCCCGATGAGCCGGAGCAGCCTGAAGCTCCCGTGACATGGGTTGACGATGCTAACCTCTGGACCGCCGCCACTTACACTACCGAGTTCTGGTATGCACCCGGATGGGCGCAGATAGCCGACCCGGAGTTTGTCGAGAGCGGCAAGGATTTCACCGTCACCTTCCCGACGGCAACCACCGACCAATGGCAGGCACAGGTGAAACTCCACTCCGACATCACCACATCGGCTGAGAAGCAGTATGACTTCCGCATAGTCATGAACTCCACAACCGATATTGCCGGCGCAACAGTGAAACTGGTACTCTCCGGAGGAGGCGACAACGACAATGTATATTACATGGCTGAAAGAGTTCCCCTCACCGCTTACGACGACTGCGAGTTTAAGTGGGTCAACATGCCGGGTATCGACATGGACAAGGTGAGCCTCGTGCTTGACTTCGGCGGCTGCGGCGACAACACGGTAGTAAATGTGTCGAAGATTCATCTGCAGGAACATCACGAATAACCGCAAAGTACAATTTTCAAGGTAAAAAGAGTCTCCTGTCAAGGAGGGAATTAGTTTAGGTTTATTTCACGGGGCTGTGCCATTTCAATCGGGCACAGCCCCTTTCATATCTATCCCTCCATTTTTAACAATCAGGCAGAACAGTTGACCCGATGAAATTTGTTATTATGACAAAACGGTCAACTATCTGTTTATGAAAGCTACGTATAAGATATTAGTGATGATGATATTCGCGCTCGCCTCTTTCACTAAGGGGTGGGCACAGATGCCCATCAAGATATATGTGGCACCGCAGGTAGCTCCCGACTCCGCCGACATCGCGTATTACGGCAAGGAACATTTCTGGCGCGCGGCGGGTGAGGTGTTCGGCTTCAATATCGGTCTATGGGCGTTTGACCGCTATGTTCAGAAAGGTGATTTCGCCTATATATCATTGCACACGATCAAAGAAAATTTCAAGCACGGGTTCAAGTGGGACAACGACAAGCTCGGCACCAACATGTTTGCCCATCCCTACAACGGCAACCTCTTTTTCAACGCGGCGCGCTCCAACGGCTACAATTTCTGGAAGTCGGAACTGTTTGCCATCGGCGGAAGCGCGATGTGGGAGCTGTTCATGGAGTGTGAGTACCCGTCGACCAACGATATCATCGCCACCCCTATCGGAGGCGCGGCGATCGGCGAGGTATGTTTCCGTGCTTCGGATGCTGTGCTCGATGACCGGCTTACAGGTGCGGCGCGTTTCGGGAGGGAATTTGCCGCCTTCCTGATTTCGCCTATGCGCGGTCTCACGCGAATACTCACCGGCGATGCGTGGCGTGTACGCCCGACATCGGGGCGGCAGTTCGGTACCCCGAACTTCGCGATGGAGTTTTCGCTCGGTGCGCGTATGCTTGAATTCCGTCATGAGAGATATGATGCAAGTATAGGGGCGGCGGCTGAGATCAACATCGAGTATGGCGACCGCTTCGAGGTGAAAAGCACTAAGCCCTACGACTACTTTACATTTCGCGGTTGTGTAAACATAGTAAATTCCCAGCCGCTTTTAGGGCAAATCGAAATCAAGGGCCGACTGCTCGCGCGCGAGCTGCTTGAAAAGGAGCGGCAACACATGAGCATCGGACTTTATCAGCACTTTGATTTCTACGATTCCGACACGATTTCCACCGTTTCGGCAAAAGTCCCTTACAAACTCGGCATTCCCGCAAGTCTCGGCTGCGGAGTGATGTTTCGCGACATCGAGCGTCACCGCTTCGTGATTGACGCATACGCCCACGCCAATGCCGTGATACTCGGCTCGGTACTGTCAGACTACTACGATGTTGATGAGCGCAACTATAATCTTGCAAGCGGATTCTCGCTCAAGGGTGGTGTCAACCTGGTATTTGACAAGCGCAAATTCTCACTTTCGCTTTCCAACGAGTATTACCGGCTGTTTACATGGAAGGGATACCGTCGCGGCACCAATCTGGAAAACGTCGATTACCGTACACTTGATGCACAAGGCGACAAGTCGGTTGCATCGTTCAACGTGACAGAGCTGCGCGCCGACCTTCGGGTGTGGAAAAAGATGTATGCCACCTTCACATTTTCCAATTATCTGCGGTCGACCCATTACCGCGACTACCCCCACGTGCTGTCCAATTCCTTCGCCCTGCGCCTGATGCTCACCTACAAGCTCTAATGTAATGAAATATGAGACATCCCGGCGATATCTTTGCAGCAAATAGCTTACCAGGCTGCTAAGAAAACCGGATGGTAAACATAATTTTGATGATTTATCAAAATTGTACTATCTTTGTGGTCAGGGTATGCCAGCATAAAGAGTTATGAGACAGACCCGAACATTTTTTCTTAAGGTGTTATTGAAATTATCTTCTATTATCAAACTTGGCGGTTTAATAATGCAGTGAAGATTATTAGCGATAGCACCTACACTGGATGTACATATATGCTACTGCTTGGTAACATATTGCCTGTTCGGTGTGGGGCTATTGCTTTATCTACTGCATAGGTACGCCAAGACCTGATAATAAGATAAAGCAAATACAATTCCTCACACCTTTTTTATATCTAATTAATAACGCTTTGACAGGGGAAGGAGAAGCAAAAAGAGAAAGCCATGAACAGAGCAAAAAAGTACAGATTCAGAGCATTAAGTGTGATGGCGGCGACTGCGTTGATTCTCACAAGCTGCACATCGGATGAACCCACTCCGGAAAAACCGTCACAACCCGAGCCGGCGCCTGAAGTGCCGGGAGGGGAACCGGGCGACACAATCGCGGTAAAACTCGGCTATTCGCTTAACGTGACAGAAGAGAACATCACGGCACGCTCAGCAGAAAGTCGCGCGGTTGAGGGGCGCGACCTTATCGGGGTCACGATCAGTAAAGTGAATAAAAATGAAGAGCATTGGGGACGATCTATTTCCTATGCTTTCGGAGTGTTTGACGACATCGATAAAGTAGTGTTTAAACTAGTGAAAGGCACCACCTATTGTATCCAGGTCAATTACTATCCTGATGCAAAAGAGATCGTCTACAAGTATCCCGACGGACATTACGGGGCTCCATTCAGCAATTTCCACGGCACGACATACACCATAAACGAGCCGGAATACACTTCGGAACAAAACGGCGACGCCGGTATCCAGCCCATGTCAAACCATTATCAGGCAACCGGAAATTATACAAGCGGCAATGACCTCACCCGTGGCAAAACACCAATCTATATGGGGCAGATAAATGAAATAAAGATTGGTGAAGAAAACTCGTCGATAGAAGTGCCACTCGAACTCTGTCTTATGGGAATCACCCTCAAATGCAACAATTTCACAAGCGGGAAGATTGCAGTGTCATTTGACAATTTCACCACGGAATATAATCCCGGCGATGAGATGTCTACTTCCCTGCAGATTTTACCCAACTATTATGACTGGATGAATGACAGGTACTATTATGACAACCGCACAGCAAATCATCCCTACGATCGCGTGGAAGTATATTACAAACCGGATAACGAGAAGCGTTATCTTCTTGCCGCAAAGACTGTCGACTGGAAACCGGGAGTGAATTATGTGTTCAACTTCAATCTTGAAGAACGAGCCGACGGTTCATTCGGGCTGCTCCTCCCTTCCGAACAAGGTCTGGTCGATGAAGAAGCGTTCTTCGACTGAGATGCGGGCTGACTTCCGGTCGCCCGATACAAGTAAGATAATAGAGCGAGGGTGCATCAGAGTTCTGATGCACCCTCGCTTCATATAAGTTAGTGGGGATTAAACGGTGGGATCGATTTTCTTGTAACGCGGTACAAGGAGCTTCATGATTGCCCAGCCAACAAGGTAGGCAACACCGCAGATGCAGAATACCACGAAGTAACCGGCAGGCTTGCCTTCATAGCTCATGAACGCCATGCGGGTCTGGGCAGCGTAGTCAAACAGCACACCCGAACCGAGGTTGATAAGGAACGAACCTATACCACCCGCCATACCGCCGATACCGATAATGGTAGCGATGGTGCTCTTGGGGAACATGTCGCCTACTACAGAGTAGATGTTGGCACTCCATGACTGGTGAGCCGCACCGGCGATACCTATGATTATAATCGGCATCCAGGGCGACAGCGAACTGAGGGGCTGCGCTGCAAGAGCCAGCAAGGGGAACACGGCGAAAATGAGCATCGCCTTCATACGTGCGGAATATGAATCCACAGTCACGCCGCGACGTGCGGCACGGTCCATGAAGATTGTAGGCAATTTACCGCCATAGATTGACAACATGGTGATAAGATAGAGTACAAAAATCATGAGCATACCCTCGCCCGAAGAAGTGGAAAGCTTGAACACGTCAGTGATGTAGGCGGGTGTCCAGAAGAGGAAGAACCACCACACACCGTCAGTGAGGAATTTGCCGAAGAACACAGCCCATGTCTGCGGGTACTTGAAGCACTTGAAGAAGGGGATAGTAGCAGTCTCGCTGTCTTCAATCTCCGCCTTTTCCTTAGCTGTTTCATCGGGAGCATCATCGTCCTGCTCGATATAAGCAAGCTCAGCCTCGTTGACACGCGGATTTTCAGCAGGTTTCTTATAGAGAAAAATCCAGAATCCCATCCAGACGAAACCGAGGGCACCGATGATGACAAACGCCATCTCCCAGCCGTTACCCCAGCCTATGCTCTGGAAATACTTGGCGAGCGGGCCGATGGTAAAGGGGGCTATCAACGCGCCCACAGCAGAGCCGGCATTGAAAATGGCGGTTGCAAACGCACGGTCGCGCTTCGGGAAATATTCGGCAGTAACCTTGATGGCGGCAGGGAAGTTGCCCGCCTCACCAAGAGCGAGGATAGTACGTGCGACAAGGAAGAAGTAAACCGACACGGTAGCAATGGTCACGGCGATGTCGCCTGTAGCCTGAACAAGGCCGGCGGCACTGTCAAGACCAAGATAGCCTTCAGTGGCGATACCGCAGACAGCGTGAAGACACGCACCTGCCGACCACACACCGATTGCCCAGAGATAACCCTTCTTTGTACCCATCCAGTCGATGAATCGACCGGCAAGGAGGTTAGCCACGGCATAGACGATGGAGAACACAGCCGTGATAAGACCGTAGTTGGCATCAGTCCAATGGAACTCGGGAGAAATGAACTCTTTCCAGGTAAGCGAAAGCACCTGGCGGTCCATATAGTTGACAGTCGTCGCCAGGAAGAGCAACAGACATATTGTCCAACGGAAGCTCGTCATTTTCTGATTAACGGCTGCAAGTGGAGTCGTGGTAGCCATAATCAGAATTTGAAGTAGTTTTTAGCGTTGTTGTAGCAAATGTCCTCAATCATCTGATTTACGCGCTCAGCCTCATAGCCGGTGTAAGGAATCTCGCCGTTCTCGACATCAGTACCGACAAGGTTACAGAGTGTGCGGCGGAAATATTCATGACGCGGATAAGAGAGGAATGAACGCGAGTCGGTAAGCATACCTACAAAGCGGCTGAGCAGACCGAGCAGTGAAAGAGCGTTCATCTGCTTCCGCATGCCATCCTTCTGATCCAGGAACCACCAGCCTGAGCCGAACTGGATTTTTCCGGGGACTGAACCGTCCTGGAAATTGCCGAGCATGGTGGCAATCACCTCGTTGGCACAAGGATTGAGGTTATAGAGGATAGTCTTTGTGAGCTTGCCGCGGCTGTTGAGCTTGTCAAGATACTTTGCACAAGACTTGGCAGTGTTGAACTCACCGATGGAGTCGAAGCCGGTATCGGGACCGAGCAGCTTGAACATCTTGGAGTTGTTGTTACGGATAGCACCGTAGTGGAACTGCTGTGTCCAGCCCGAAGCATAATCCATCTCGCCAAATACAATCATCATTGCGCTCTTGAACTTGTCGATTTCCTCATGGGTAAGCTCCTTGCCTCCATATACCTTGTCGAAGATAGCGTCAATCTCGGCATCGGTATAGTCGGCTGCGTAAAATTCCTCGATACCGTGGTCAGACAGACGGCATCCCATCTCCTCGAAGAAATCGTGACGCTTCTGAAGGGCGTCGACCATGTCGCTGAACTTGTTGATTGTCACCCCTGACACCTCGGCAAGCTTCTCTACATAGGCGCGGAACTCGGCGGGATTCTCGACAGCCATAGCCTTGTCGGGACGCCAAGTCGGGAGCATCTTTATCTCGAAGCCGCTGTCGCGTACCTGCTTGTGATATTCAAGCGAGTCAACGGGGTCGTCGGTAGTGCAGACAGTCTCCACGTTGTAACGGCGCATAAGACCGCGGGCGGTCATATTGGGGTCGTTCTGCAGCTTGTCGTTACACTCATCGAAGATTTCACGCGCAGTAGTGGGGTTAAGCAGCTTGTCGATACCGAAAGCAGTCTTAAGCTCAAGATGAGTCCAATGATAAAGGGGGTTACGGAAAGTATAGGGAACTGTCTCAGCCCACTTTTCAAATTTCTCCCAGTCGGTAGTGTCAGTACCGGTGCAAAAACGCTCGTCGACACCGTTGGAACGCATGGCGCGCCATTTGTAGTGGTCGCCGCCGAGCCATATCTCGGTTATCGACTTAAACTTATGGTCGTCGGCAACCATCTTGGGAATCAAGTGGCAGTGATAGTCTATGATGGGCATTTTCGCTGCATGCTCATGGTACAGTTTCTGTGCGGTTTCAGTCTGCAACAGAAAGTTTTCATCCATAAAAGGTTTCATCGTTGTTTCTTAAGGTTAAAGGGTTACACCATTTTTGAAAATAGCGATTTCATGAATACCGCTCTTTTCAGAATTTACGAGACGGCCGCTTGCCACCTCGATTACATACTTGACAAAGCGCGCGAGCACTTCATCCATCGACTCGTCCTCGACAAGCACCCCGGCATTGAAGTCAATCCATGCCGGCTTGCGCGAGGCGAGACCGGAATTGGTCGATATCTTCATCGTAGGCACAAATGTGCCAAACGGAGTACCGCGACCGGTAGTGAAGAGCACCATCTGGCAACCGGCTGCGGCAAGCGCGGTGGAAGCCACAAGGTCATTGCCGGGCGCCGACAGGAGGTTCAAGCCGTGATTGTGGATACGCTCGCCATATTCGAGCACACCGTAAACCGGGCTCTTTCCCGACTTCTGGGTGCAGCCGAGCGCCTTCTCTTCGAGGGTTGAGATACCGCCAGCCTTGTTGCCGGGAGAGGGATTCTCACCGACAGGCTCGCCGTGGCTGAGAAAATATTCCTTGAAATTGTTGATAAGGTCGATTGTCTGACCCAACAGGGCATCATCGGCACAACGCTTCATGAGTATTGTCTCGGCACCAAACATCTCGGGCACTTCGGTAAGCACGGTAGTACCGCCCTGCGACTCGCAGAGGAAATCGGAGAATGCGCCGAGGAGCGGATTGGCGGTAATGCCGGAGAAACCGTCGGAGCCGCCACATTTCAAGCCTATGCGTAACTTTGATGCAGGCACGGGAGTACGCTGCAATCCCTTTGCATTATTGTAGAGGGAGCGCAGAATTTCAAGACCTGCCTCAACTTCATCGCCTTCCACTTCCTGACACACCATGAACTTCACGCGGTCACGGTCGTAGTCGCCGCAAAATTCCTCAAACACCTTGGGCTGATTGTTCTCACAACCAAGACCTACGACAAGAATACCTCCCGCGTTGGGGTGATGCACCATGTCGCGGAGTATCTTCTTTGTATTCTCATGGTCGTCGCCAAGCTGTGAACAGCCGTAATTGTGGGGGAATCCGAATATACCGTCGACACCCTCGGCTCCTGTCTCGGCGTTAAGACGGTCGACAATCTGTTTCACGATACCGTTAACACAGCCGACAGTCGGGATTACCCATATCTCGTTACGGATGCCGACCTGACCGTCGGCGCGCACATAGCCGTCAAAGGTGAGTTCCGGCTCGGTAGCAGAGACCTCGGCGGGAGCGTCACCGTTGATTTTTATGTCAGAGTAATCGAGCTGACCGGCAAGATTGGTCTTAATGTCGTTATGGTCAAGGTAGGAGCCCTCTTTCACGTCATGAAGCACATGACCGATGGGGAAACCGTACTTGATGACATTCTCGCCCTCAGCGATATCCTGCAAGGCAACTTTATGCCCTGCAGGAATATCGGTGACGAGAGTTATGGTCTTTCCGTCGATTTCTATAACCGTCCCCTTCGTGAGAGGAGTGATTGCCACGGCTACATTGTCGGCGGGATTTATCTTTATGTATTCCTTCATAATCAGAGGATAGTCTTGACGGTTTCGAGCATACCCTTGTCGCGGATGGAATCAAGATACTCAACCACGAGGTCGGTAAGACCGGGGATGGTGTTGAGATTGCCGTGATCCTTCCATATAAGCTCGTCGGCAGCGAGAACACCTTCAGCCACCTTGCGGGTATCACCGGTAGCCCAGAGGTCGGTGAGAAGCTGCATGATCTGCGGGTCGTCGTTAGGCACGATGTCGGCACCGTCGGCACGTTTTCCACCCTTGTAATAAGTGATGATTGCAGCAAGACCGAGCACGATACCCTTGGGAAGTTCACCCTTACGCTCCAGATAAGTCTTGAGACCGGGAAGGTCGCGGGTCTGGAATTTCGGGAAGGAGTTAAGCATGATTGAGGTAACCTGATGGTCAACATAAGGATTGTCGAAGCGCTCAAGCACACTCTCGCCATACTTCTTCAGCTCGTCCATCGGGAGATTGAGGGTCTGCATGAGTTCGTCGAACTGCACCTTGCGGATATACTCGCCGAGCACGGGATGGTTGCAGGCATCGCGCACGATGTCGACACCCGACAGATAGCTAACGGGAGAAAGCACTGTGTGAGGACCGTTAAGCAGAGTCACCTTTCTTTCGTGATAAGGAGCCTCGGAATCAGTGATAATCACGTTGAGACCTGCCTTCTCAGCGGGGAACTCGGCACGAAGCTCCTCGATTGACATGTTTTCGGGTTTTTCGATAACCCAGAGGTGGAAAGCCTCGCCCTGTACAACGACATTGTCCTTGTAACCGAGTTTTTCCTGAATCTGGTTGATTTCCTTGCGGGGGAATCCCGGAACGATACGGTCAACAAGAGTGGCGCATACATAATTATATGTATTGAACCAATTCTTGAATGCCTCATAGTCGGCACCGAGGTCCTCTTTCCAAAGGTCGATAGTGCGGTTGATGCAATCTTTCAGATGATGACCGTTCTCAAATATCAACTCGCAGGGCATTATGATAAGGCCCTTGTCGGCAGCTCCGTTGAAGGTCTTGAAACGACGATAGAGAAGCTGTGTAAGACGTGCGGGATAGTTTTCGCAGGGAGTATCGGTAAACTTACTTTCAGCGTTAAAGGTAATACCTGCCTCGGTAGTGTTGGAAATCACGAAACGAATCTCGGGCTGGTCAGCAAGACCCATGTAAGCGTCAAACTGCTCGTAGGGGTTAAGACCGCGGCTGAGACAGTCGATACGGGTGAGCGAGTTTACCACCTCGCCGTTGAGACGACCCTGAAGGTTGACATGATACATGCAGTCCTGTCCCTGAAGAAGATTCATGGGGAATGCCATACGTGTACCCTGAAGTACAACCACTGAAGCATTGAAATCGGTGGTGTCATTCATGTTTTTTACGATCCAGTCCACGAAAGCGCGGAGGAAGTTACCTTCACCGAATTGAATAATTTTTTCGGGAGCGACTGCCTTGGGGGCGGTAAGTTTATTTAATACTTTCATAACAAGATATGTGTTAGTTGTTTATTTGGTTTATAGTTTAGGGTTTATAGTTTAGGTTTAGCGGGTGACCAACTGTCGTTGATATCGAAGATGGCGGCATCAACGTAACGGCGCGCCGTGGAGGCATCGGGATTTGACGCCCACTTGACACGCCCGTCGGCTGACGCGCCTTCGCCGGTCGAGCCAAACTCGCCGTAGCGCGCGGTCGATTCGTTGTCAGGGTTACGCCAGTTGTCCCAACCGGTCGGGGCTATATGGCTGTCCATCTCGCAGTCTATAAACATAGTGAAGGCGTATGGGCGCCAGGGACGGCCGAGATACACCTTCTCGACTCCGGGCGCGGCTTTGAGGCGGCAACGGTTAAACACATAACCGACTTCCACATCTTTCGGGGTGGAAGCGGCGGTGATATATGAGTCACGCTTCGAGTAAATGGTGCAATCCTCAAAAAGCGCAGTGGCGGGACCGAAAATAAAATCAGTGGTACCCTCTATATAGCATCCGAGGAAATAAAGGCGAGAGTTTTTGCCTCCGGTAAAGATTGTATCCTGATTCCCGAGGAAACGGCAGTTGATGAATGACAGACGGTCGCCCTCGGTGTGAAGCGCTACAGCCTGCCCGAGTTGCTCGGCATTATTCTCGATGGTGAGATTGCGGAAAGTCATGTCGCAGCCTTCGACCTTAACGGTGTAGGTACGGAATGTACCCATCTTGTTTATGTTGGCATGGTCGTTGAAGGTGATTATGGTGCTGTCGACCGACTCTCCCACAAATTCCACATTCTCAAGCCAAGAAGGTATGACGAGCTTTTCCCGATAGACACCGTTTTTGATATTTACCGTCACGGTGTAGTCCATGAAGGCGCGTATGCCCTCCATCGCCTCGGTCAAGGTAGTGTAGTCGCCGGAACCGTCCTGAGCCACGGTGATATTGCGTTTATACTCCGCCGCCCCGAGCGGCATTGCTGCCGTCAGGGCGAAGAGAAGGATTGATATTATTGATAAGTGACGTAACATGGCGTGATATATAATATATGTTACTTGGTGACACGGAACCAGTCGACATCGAGCCATCCGCTATCGTTGCTATGCCACGGGCGCACACAGAAGAGACCGAACTTGGCACCTATCCAGTGACCTTCGCGCACATTGAGCGGCTTGCCGAAACGGGTGAATTTCTTGCCGTCAAAACTGTAGAAGAATGTAGCCTCAGCTGTGTAGTCGGGTTTCTGCGTCGGCTTCTTGGCACCGGTGTATTTCACCTCCACACGGAGGTAAAGATCCTTGTCGGCATCAATCTTGACCGACTCGCCTCTTACCTCCTTCCCTCCCTTATTGGCTTTCTCGCAGTCGATATTGACGAGATACACACCATCCTCGCGGCTTTCAAGAGCGATGGTACCATAATTGTAGCCCATCACGATAAGACCGGCGAGCTCGCCCGGAGTCACCTTGCCGTTGTTGACGCGAGGGCAGAATTTGACTTTGGCGGTAGCGGTGAAATTGTGAGCGGGGAATTTCTGCAGAAGTATGTTGGGCATGTCGTAAAGACGCTCGGCATCGGGGGTATTGTGGGAGAAAAGACGAAGCTTGGAGGCATTGGCATCGGCAAAATACCAGAGGGCTGATGGATTTCCCTTCCACTGCCATTGCAGACCGAGGGTATTGGAGTCAAACTCATCGGACTCGGCTGGGTTGACCGCCTTGTAAGTACCACCGACATTGGGCTTGCGATATTTCATCACCGGCTCGCCGCGACCGTCGCCGTCAGGGTCAACACCGATTACGGGCCAGCCGTCTTCATTCCACTTCATAGGCTGAAGATGAACCACACGCCCGTAAGGACCTTTGTCCTGGAAGTGGATAAACCAGTCTTCCTTGCCGTCGGGGGTGTCAATCCACGCTCCCTGGTGAGGACCGTTCACGTCGGTAGAGCCTTGTTCCATGACATTACGCACCTCGTAAGGGCCCCAAGGGCTTTTCGAGCGAAGCACTTCCTGCCAACCGGTAGCCACGCCCCCGGAGGGTGAGAAGATATAATACCAGTCGCCGCGCTTGTACATCTTGGCACCCTCGATTGTCGGGTTTTCAATATGACCGTCGTAAATCATGCGGTCCTGACCTATGGTCTTTGTGCCGTCGGGTGTCATCTCGATCATGCCGAGAATGCTCTTCACGCCGGCACGGCTGCCGGCATATCCGTGGGCTATGTAAGCCTTGCCGTCTTCATCCCAGAAGGGGCAGGTGTCAATG
>CECF01055010.1_pt1 | contig 27519 bp, 24 predicted proteins | sample 554751 | NCBI WGS metagenome assembly CECF01 (sample SAMEA3182099, study PRJEB8094) | gut metagenome | biome: human; feature: gut; material: Stool; isolation source: human stools | place: Canada | collected 2012-06-12 | reverse complement strand
GGTGTAGCGCAGGTTGCCGTTCTTCTTGATGCCGGAACGCATCAGGACAGAGGTTGGCTCTGTGGAGACGAGACCTTTCTCTGCAAGCGCATCAACGTATCGCATGACCGTGTTCTTTGCGCGGCCAACAGCATTGCCGATCGTGGTGTAGCTCGGCCAGCATTGATAGGTGCTGCGGCTTTCGAGACACCGGAGATAGGCGTACACCGCGATCTCACTTGCATCCAGCCCGAGCGAGAATATCTCGTTCGGCATTGTGAAATAGTTTTTGTTGGTGATATGATTCATAAATTATCCTCATTCTTGTCGGGGTGGAAGAGCTGGATGAACTCCTTTGCGGAATGGACGATGCCAAACTCCTTGAGCTGCTGGTAGCGGATCAGGTCGCAGAGAGTACGCAGACTGATCTCTGCGTACTCCAAGAGTTTATCGGTCGCCAGCATCTGTTGGTAGGCATTCAGCGTAGTCGCTTCGTCCGGCGATTGGAAGAAGGTGAGCAGTTCATCTTCAGTGGGGACGCTGTCCGGCGCGTTGTGCTGCATCTCCTGCCGGATGTAATCGATGACCTCCTGTTCGACTTGGGAGGCCAGAAAGTGCAGCAGTTGCTGCTTGCTTTGTTCGAATGGATTCATAGTCATACACGCTCCTTTTGTGTTCGGATGAGGCGGTAAGGCTGCGGCCAACTCAGCCACGCTCCGATAGCGGAGCAGATTTGCCTCTCACCTATAAGGACACTCAGCGTGTATTTGTAAACCAGAGAACAAAAAATTTTTCAAAAAAGCTGGGAAGCCCTGTCATGAGACAGAGCTTCCCAGCTTTTTGTGTAGCTTTTTCAGTCGCTTTGATACCGCCATTCTGGAGATGCCATAGATTTGACCGATCTCCTCCATCGTCAGCTCACCGCTGTATCGGAGGGAGAGCAGGTTTTGACCTTGCACGTCCAGTTCCGCAATGGCTCCCCGCAGATTTTCAAGCCGGAGGTTCCTGAGCACCGCATCCTCCACGGGACGCTTGACGCACTCCAAACCGGACAGCACCGTTTCAAACTCACTTTTACTCAGATGCCTTGCGTCCTGCTTCTCCTGCGCCTGTTCCCGTTTTCGATCCTGCTCAAGGAAGTCTGCGACCTCCTTTGGCACCGATACTTGCTCACCATTGTAGACGATAACGACGTTGTCGTTCATTTGTGTCCTTTCCGCTTTCGACGGAAGGGTACACACCCGCGCTGCCGGTACAGCGCCAAAAACTGTCGGCCTTCATGGAGCATCCTGCGTACAGGGGTGGTCATAATGCCCTACGGGGCCCATGAATGCCTGAGGCCACACCGGGGTGTGGACCTCACCGGAAAGCTGCGAGATTAGGCTTTAGCCTACTATCAGTATAAAGCGATTGCAAAAAAGTGTCAAGACAATAGTGTTTTTATGACTAAAAATGGAACGCCGAAAATTATCGGCACATTTCTAATAGGTCACTAACAGTCGTATCTTTGTTGAAACCGAGTTGAGAGAGCGTTCTACCTTTATCCAAATTGTCGCCTAACAGAATGTAGGCAAGGTTTACAACTGTGTCAATTGCTGGCGTAGAAATATTAGCGATTTGAGCAAGGGTTTGTATAGCACGCAGAGAGTAAGGAATGTCTTCTGTCAAAAAGCGGCTGTTTAAAGTGCTGGGCCCCTTAATTCCCTTGTAGACATCAGCGTGTTTGATCATTTCATACAATGTACCCTCGTATCCATATTCGTCGTGAAATGTCTGAGCTACATTACGTACTGGGATACCGTACGCGCGGCAAAGAGCAAGACGTTCCTGATCAATTGCTTCAATCAGTCGTGCCTGACTGGGGGTGAAATCAGAATAGTATTCAAAGTCAAGTCCATTTTCAATCATTGCCGTGTACAAAAGTGTTGGACCCGGATGAAATTCAAAATTAAGATTATCAAGCGAGACGCTCAAAATGTCGGGAACCATTCTATATTCAGGAAGATATTGCTGTATTGCTGCAAGTACAATATCGTTTTTACGACTGGGATAAGCGGAAACAAGAATGTCGTTTTTCTGACCGCTTACATGCACATGGCCGGGCTGTACGGCACGGCAAGCAAACAGCAGAGTGTTGGTACCGGCGAGTACAATGTCCGCTGTGCAGCCATTTTTCGCCAGCGTATTCTGAAAGTCAATGGTACCGAGTGGAGTAATCGGATTTAGAATGACAATCTGACCGTCCTTAAGCAGTGGAGCGATTGTCTGTGCAATGCTGTTGTGGTAGAGCGAGGGAAGAATGACGAGAATGACGGAAGCACCATTAATGACTTTATTCATATCCGTACTGGCAAAAAGAAGCTTACCAAAACCAGAACGCTTTGCAGCTCCTTCAAGATAAATACCGCCTTGCTTGTTCAGGACATTCACGGTCTGAGGGAATGCGTCATAAAGCGTGATCTCAAGGCTTTCCATAGCCAGGTACTCTTATAGGTTTGATAATGCTGGTGGTTTCCCAAACATGCTGCCCTCATGTTCGGTAGCTTTATTCCTGTGGAATCCCTTGAGGAAAAAAGTGTCCCCATCACGCATTTTTGTTTGATATAACACATGATTTCCAAAGAATGTAAATCATTCCAAGGTATGAGATGGGCAAAAACATGTTCCACGGTGTCCGACAGCGGAAGACACGGCATCTTTCTCTTTCCGACGCAGCATTGAAGCCTCCTATACTTTGATATAACCTTTCTTTTTGACAGCACACTCAAAAGGACATAAAATAAAAATGATATGATAGTGAGGTGATTCTCTTGCTTGCAAATCTGGCGCATTCAGTCTCCTCGGTCTCTGTCGTCCTGCTGCTGACTGCCACTGGCTATGTCTGCGCGGTCAGAGGTTGGATCGGTCCGGACGCCAAGGCCTTTCTCAGCCGATTCATTATGACCGTCGCCATTCCCTGTATGTGCATTTACGGCCTGACCACGCGGCTGACGCGCGAAATGCTGGCGGAATACGGGCGCTACCTGCTCGTTCCGCTCTGTTGCATTTCCCTCAATTACCTGCTCTCCTTCCTGCTCGGGCGGCTCCTGCGGCTGCCGCGCCGCTCGCTCGGCGTGTTCGTCGTCATGTGCAGCATGTCCAACACCATGTTCATCGGCTATGCCATGTGCTATGAGCTGTTTGGGGAGGAAAGCGTGCCCTACATCATGCTGTTCTATCTGGTCAGCACGATGTTCACGCAGGTCGTCGGACTGTCGGTCATCCGCTGGGCCGGAGAATCGCAGCACCCCTCTCCGCGGGAACGGCTGAGGTTCCTGACCTCCCCCGCTGTTTTAGGCGTGGCGGCCGGTTTTACCCTCGTGCTCCTCGGCTGGCCGCTCCCATCTCTGGTGCGCTCGTACATGGGCTATATGAACGGTCTGGTCTCCCCGCTCGCTCTGGTCCTAACCGGCAAAATCATTCACGACATCGGCCTGCGGAGCCTCCGGCTCGACCGGAACGCCGTTCTCATGCTGCTCTTCCGCTTTGTCCTTGCCCCCGGCATGGTCCTGTTGGCCTGCTCGCTTCTCGATGTGACCGGGCTTGCGCGAAGCGTTTTCGTCATCGAGGCCGCCATGCCGGTCGTTACCGTCACCGTGGTCGCCGCCGCCGAGTACGGCGCGGACGAGCGGCTCGCCGCGCAGGGCGCCGCGGTCTCGACCATCGCCTGCTTTTTCGTTATCCCTATTCTGATGCTGCTGCTATAAAGGAGGAGGGCCGTCCGACGGACGGTCCTCCTCGGCTTATCGGAGAACAGCAAGAGAGCGGCGCCGCACGGTGCCGCTCTCTTGCTTAAAGGAGATTTCAGTGAAAAAGTGTCAGTTTTTGAATTACTCGGCGTCCATGCCGTCCTGATAGAACTCACCGAAGAGCTCCTGCAGGGAGGGCATATCCTCGGGAATGGGACGGGCGACCCAGGTGTTGTTCATGTAGTGCTTGAGGGAGATGTTCTCGGAAACGATGTTGCCGCCCCAGGTGCCGCAGCCCATGGAGGACGTCGGCGGCATGCCGTTCGTGGCGCTGCCCGCGTTGCCCTTGTTGTTGGGCTGGCGGACCATGATACGGGTGACCGGCGCCATCATAGCAAGGCGATGGATGTGATCGTCGTCGAAGGAGTAGATGCCGCAGGAGTGGCCCTTGCCGCCGACCTCGTAGATTGCGCGGACCATATCGAGCGCGTTCTCGAACTCGCCGTCATACTTGAACAGAGCCATCAGGGTGGTCAGCTTCTCACTGGAGAACAGGTGCTCCTTGCCGATGTTCTCGCGGCCGCCGCCGGTAACGGCGATGAACTTGCGGTCAGCAGGAATCTCAAAGCCGGCCTTCTCGGCGAGCTTCTGCGGAGAGATGGCGACGGTGTCGGGCAGACGGTGACCGGTCTCATCCCACATGACGAGCTTGAGCTTTTCGGCCTCGTCGACGTTGGCAAGATAGGCGCCCTCCTTGACCAGAGCCTTGACAAAATCGTCATAGACGGAGGCGTGGCAGATGATGTTGCCGTCACAGGAGCAGCCGGAACCGAAGTCGGAGCACTTGGAGATGCGGCAGTTCTGGGCGACTTCCGCGATGCGCTCGGGCGTGTTCGCAGTCTCGTCGATAACCTCGGTGGCGTTGCCCGCACCGGAGCCGAACGCGGGCGTACCAGAAGAGTAGGCCGCCTTGACCATCGGACGGCCGCCGGTGGCGATGACGAGGTTGACGCGCTTCATCAGTTCCTGAGACATGGCAATGCTCGGGTTCTTGATGCCCTGAATAATGTCGGCGGGAGCACCTTCCTTGACGAGGGCCTCACGGATGATGTCGATGCACTTGTTGGTGACATTCTTTGCGCGAGGATGGGGGGAGCAGATCAGCACGTCGCGCGCCTTAATCGCGTAGATGATCTGACCGGCGGGCGTCAGGCAGGGATTGGTCGTGGGGACTAGCGTGCCGATCACGCCGACGGGCTTGCCGTAACGAACGAGGCCCTTCTCCTTGTTTTCTTCGATGATGCCGACGCTGGGCTGGCGCAGGCAGTCGCGCAGGATCAGCTTGAGCTTGTTGCGCTTATTACGCTTGGTGACCTTGTCGCCGAGGCGGGTCTCATCGACCGCTTCGTCGCAGAGGTTGCCCCAGACCTTCAGGGGATAGACGGCGGCGCAGACGGCCTGACAAAGATGGTCAACGCGGGCCTGATCATAGGTCTCGATAATTTTCGCAGCAGCCTGAGCGCGAGCAACGAGTTCTTCGATCTCAGCGATCTGCTCAGCAGTGATTTCGCTTGCCATAATGAAGTTCTCCTTTTCTTTGATTGACGTTTAAAATACTGTGTAGGTTTTTTGCTTATGGTGTTATTTTACTGGTTTCTATGGAAACTGTCCAATACCAGAAATTAAACGCTTTATAGAGGCTCTCTATTATTTTTTGCATCAGCTCTTGCGTTGTTACGCAAAAGTGATATACTTATGTTGTCTATAATATTCTTGCTTAGAGGAAACAGTCATATGACATTGGCACAACTTCAATACTTTCAAGCTCTTGCTCATATTCTTCATTACACCCGCACCGCCGAAGAGTTGCATATCGCTCAACCAAGCCTGAGCTATTCCATCAACGAATTAGAAAAAGAACTCGGCGTCAAACTCTTTAATAAGGAGGACCGCAAGATCACCCTTACGATGTACGGCGAGCAGTTCCTGCCCTATGTAGAAAGCGCATTGGCCACCATCAACGATGGCACGGAGGCCCTCCGTCAGATGTCCGGCTCCGCCATGCAGATCATTCGTCTCGGCTACTTCCATTCGATCTCCGCGTCGCTGATCCCTGCGCTGATGAAGGACCTATACGAGCAGACGGAAAACGAGCGCCTGCGCTTCCAGTTTTCCGAGGGGTCCTCGTTCGACCTTCTGGGGCTGCTGAAAAAGGGCGATCTGGACCTGACTTTCTGCATGCACACAGATGACTGGATCGAAACGATCCCCATCATGAAGCAGCCGCTCTATCTTGCCGTTCCGCAGGAGCATCCGCTGGCCGAGCGGAGCTTCGTCAACTTCGCCGACTTTGCAAACGAGCCTATCATCCTGCTGGACAAGACCAGCAGCCTGCGCATCCGCGTGGACCAGATCTTCGCCAAGGAGGGCATCACGCCGAACGTTCTGTTCGTCGTGCGCGAGTGCAACGCCGCCCTGCAGTACGTTTCGCTCGGCTTCGGCGTATCCATTCTGCCGCAGGTGCCGGCCATGGACAACGCGCCGGTCTCTGTTCTCCCGATCGCCGACATCGGCCGCGAGTGCGTCCGCACCGTGTATCTGGCATGGGCAAAGAACCGTCCGCTCTCCCCCGCCGTGCGCCGTGTGCGCGACTATATTGTGGATCATTATGCGCTCCACACCTTGACCGACGAGACCGGTGAAGCATGACGCAGCAGGATAATACATGCCCCGCAAGGAAGCACTGCAAATTTAACTTTTAAGTTCCAACTTAATATTTTAGTGGGAGGAACCACAGATCTCTGTGGTTCCTCCCACTATATTTCTCACTTTTAGGCGGGGCATGCTTTCAAAAACTATACATTTTGCTGCAGCCCTTTCGTTCTTTACTTTGCCTTGTGGGACTTCGCGTGGTTCGGCGTAATGTAAACGCCGTTCTCCTTCTGCACGAGCTTGCCGTCGCGGACAAGGTCGTTGGGAGAATAGATATCGTTGATGTTCCAGCAGCCGGGCGTCGGGACAACGATGTTCTCCATCGGCGCTTCGACCAGGAAGGGACGCCCCGCCTTGTTCGCGGCGACGGCCTGCTCCATTGCAGGTTTGAACTCCTCGGCACTGCCGACACGAACCGCTTCCACGCCGTAGGCTTTGGCAACATCAGCCCAGCAGGGACTGTAGGATGCGCCGTCGGGCGTGTGGAACACGGTGCCGAACTTCGTCTGATAGTTCGCATTCTCAAGGCCGGCGATCGTGCCAAACGCGGAGTTGTTCATCACGACCCACGTGCAGGCGATGCCCTGCTCGACCGCGGTGGCAAGGCAGGTCGGGTTTACGCCGAAGCCGCCGTCGCCGGTGAGCGTCAGGCACATCTTGTCCGGAGCAGCCAGCTTGCCGCCGAGCACCGCAGACGCGCCGAAGCCCATCGTGGCAAGGCCGGAGGAGTGATGAATGGTGCCGGGGATGGTGACGTCGAACTGCTGTGCCACACCGTTTTTGTTCCAGCCCACATCGGTGAAGATGACCGCGTCCTCGGGGATGGTCTCCTTGACGTCCTTGAGAATGCGCTGCGGCGTCAAGGGGAAGCGGCTGTCGTTGGAAATATCGACGTTGGAGGCTTTGAAATCCGCCTTGGCCTTGGCGATCTCCTCGCGCAGACCGGGGCGCTTGATGCCCTCGGGGCAGATGCGTCTGGCCTCTTCCAGAAGCTGCGCCAGCGCGATCTTCAGGTCGGCGACGGCGCCGATCTCCACAGGATAGTTGCGGCCGATCTCGGTGGGATCAATGTCGATCTGAAGGAAGGTGGTCTTGGTCGGATCGAAAGTCACGCCCTGATACCAGCTGGAGCTGTCCGCCTCGGCGAAACGCGTGCCGAGACCGAGGATCACATCAGCGTTGAGTGTGAAGTGATGCGTGTGCTCAAGACCCCAGAAGCCGGTCTGGCCGATCATCAGCGGATGTTCGTCGCTCAGGCAGCCCTGACCCATCAGTGTGCGGGAGACAGGGATATCAAGGAACTCGGCCAGTGCGGCCAGCTCCTCGGAGGCCTGCGCGAGAAGGATGCCGCCGCCCGCGTGCAGAACGGGGTTCTTGGCGTTGATAAGCTTTTCGGTGATGGCTCGTGCCGCATCCGGTGCGAGCGCGGGCTTTGCCGTTACATGGCTGTCGTAATAAGTGCGCGCCCAGAGATCCTCTTCGATCTCGCGGGAGAACATATCCATGGGCATGTCGATCAACACAGGGCCGGGACGGCCGGACTCGGCAAGGCGGAACGCCTTATCCATGATGTCGGGCAGGGATTCGGGGTCGTCCACGCGCCAGGCGCGCTTGACGACCGGCTCAAGGATGCGGTACTGCGTCGCATCGCCGTGCATGTTGACCTCCTGATGCGGGTGCTTGCCGAAATAGTAGCTCGGCACGTCGCCGGCAATCACAACCATGGGAATGGAGTCGAACGCCGCGTTGGCGACGCCGGTGAGGACATTGGTCAGGCCGGGGCCAAGGTGGCACAGGACCACCGACGCTTTGTGCGTCAGGCGGGCGTAGCCGTCGGCCGCCGTCGAAGCGACGGACTCGTGACGGTTGGAGATGTACTTCACCTTCTCGCTTCTCGACAGTGCGTCGAGCATGCCGATGACCGTGTGGCCGCACAGGCCGAACACGTACTTTACATCGCGGCGCTCGAGATAGTTTACCATTAGATCAGAAACAAGCTTTTTACTCATATTACCTCCCGTGAGGCGGCATATATCCACAGCAATCGATAAAATTTTGCCATGTTTTTTCAGCAAAGAAACGCTCTGTTCTTCGCCAAAATCCAGCCTCTTATATCCGAAATATGCTTTGGTTTCGCTGCAAAAATACTACTATATTCCGCCCGTTCTGTCCAATTCAGAGTTTGCACCTATCGTTCGATTTCCTGCATGTATTTTTGTCTATCTTATCGATAGAGCCGCGCATAGTTCCGGTGCAGAAATTCATCGAACACCGCGCCCTGCCGGATGATGAAATCGCGGAAATACTCCGCCGCGGGCGGCATGTATTCCTCTTTGTTCCACGAAAGATACAGCTTGCGCGCGGGAAGAAGGTCCCCCGCGATGCGGACGAGCCGCACATGATAGGGTGTGCCGCCGAGCGGATACGGCACGATGGCGACGCCGTGGCTGGCCGCGACGAGGCCGTAGATGATGATGTCCTGTCCGCTTTCCATGCGGATGTTCGGGTGGATCTGCAGGCAGTCGAAAATATTGTCCAGCTGCGCGCGGACCTGGGCGCTGTGGTCGAAGGCGATAAAGTCCTCGCCGTCCAGCTCCCGCAGGTCCACGCTGTCCCTCTGTGCGAGGGGGTGCATCGGCGGAACGAGCAGCACCAGCTCATGCTCGCCGATGAAGGTCGAGTCGATGCGCGGGTCGTCGATCTCCGTGGCAAACACCATATCGACCTTGCCCGCGATAAGCTGGTCCCGCAGCGCCGCGTAGGTCGCCTCCTGATTGGATTGCAGGCGGACATTCACGCGGTTCGTCTCCGAAATATAGCGCACAATGATCTCGGGAACGAACTGCGTCAGCGACGGAAAGCAGGCAAGGGAGACCATGCCCGTTTCCGGACTGATGAAATCGTTGAGCTTGGTCATCCCCGTCTCCAGCGTTTCCAGCGATTTGGAAACATACGGGAGCAGGAGCCTGCCGTACTTCGTTAGCACGACATTGCGTCCCTTCCGCGCGAAGAGCTTGACATTCAGCTCGTCCTCCAGTCCCGCGATGGCGTGGCTCAGGCTCGACTGACTGACCAGCAATTTCTCCGCCGCTTTGGTATAGTGCTCCAGCTCGGCGATTGCCTTGAAATAATAAAGCTGCTGCAAATTCATATGATGCACCCCCATTGGTAGATTTTCTATATTATCCATGAATACGCTGCATTTTTCAACTCTCTTACCGCAAAGAACAGCATCTTTCCTGCTCAAACGCACATTTTGTCATGGGATTATTCCCGTCAAATTAAAGCCATCTATCGCTCTATCAGAAACTTCTATTGGAATCTTCGGTTATTTCAAACTATGATGACTTTATGAAAGGGGCAAGCTACCCGCTTTCTATATGTAAGCTTTACCCATCTTGTTTTTCTTCAGGAGGTCCAGAGCATGTATATTCCCTCTTCTGTTACCCTTTGTGAGGTCGGCCTGCGCGACGGCCTGCAAAATGAAAAGACACTGATCTCCACCGCCGAGAAGCTCAGTATGCTCCGCTCTCTCATTGATGCGGGCTTTCCGGTCATCGAAGTCGGCTCGTTCATGCACCCAAAGGCCGTGCCGCAAATGGCGGATACAGACGAGTTGTTCCGCGAAATCGGCGATGTGCCGAATGTGGAGCTGCGTGCGCTGATCCCAAATGTACGCGGCGTACAGCGCGCCATTGACTGTGGCTGCAAAAAAGTCAAGCTGAATGTTTCCGCCAGCCGCCAGCATAATCTGCACAATCTTAACATGACGCCTGAGCAGAGTGTCGCCGGGTTTGTCTCCTGTGTAGAGCTCGCACAGGCGAACGGCATCGCGATCTCCGGCTCCATCTCCATGCCGTTTGCCTCCCCTTGGGAGGGACGTACTCCTGTTGAAGATGTAGACGCTATCATTGAGGCATACCTTTCTGTCGGCATTGATGAGATATCCCTTTCTGATGCCTCCGGTATGGCCGTGCCCAATCAGGTCCGCGCGCTGTGCGCGCATGTCCTGGAGAAGTACCCGCAGGCAAGCTGGTGGCTGCATTTCCACAATACACGCGGCATGGCAATGGCCAACATCATTGCCGCAATGGACGCCGGCATGACCCGCTTTGACAGCGCATTCGGCGGCCTCGGCGGCTGCCCGTTTGTTCCAGGAGCCGCAGGCAACATCTCATCTGAGGACGTTATCCACATGTGCGACGAATCCGCTATCAAGACCGGCGTGGATGTCACTAAGGTCATGGCTGTTTCCCGTCATCTGCGTGAGCTGCTGGGCCGTGACATGGAAAGCTATGTTCTCCGTGCCGGCCGTTCCTGTGACCTGCTCGCAAAAAACGAGGGCTGACGATTTCGCTCTTAACCTTCTGCCTAAGACTATTGAACGGCTTTATGCAATTATAGATATTCCCTTTTTGACAATCACTCCAAAAATGCAGTATTATGTATATAACTTTTTATGCCTTTTCTCCAGAAATGCAAAGAAGGTGGTTCTATAACAGTGTTTTAAATATACCTAGGCTTTACTTACCCTGTGCGTTAAAGACTGTGTCTCGTGCTGAGGCAGGGTCCTCGCATACGATTACGAAGGAAAATGTTAAGTCATTGAGGACAGATCATCGTTTTTACTAATTGTGATGTAGAGGAGATACAGATATGAGCATCAAGTATTCGCTAGTGCACCTAACAAACATTGCAGCATCTCCGCCGGATTTTATTCGGGTAGCGGCAAGAGCAGGGTATGATTGTGTAAGTTTGCGCACTATTCCAATGGGACTTCAGGGAGAGGTTCCACATGATTTGACGAACCCAGAGTTGCTAAGAGAAACGAAAAGAGCATTAGAGGACACAGGAATAACCTTCAATGATACCGAGAATACTCGGATTGCTGATGGTGTGGACGTGAAAAACTATGAACCTCATCTAGCAGCGGTTGCTGAGTTAGGGGTCAAGCATGTGCTTGGGAATGTGTGGACATCGAACAAAGACTATTATGTAGAACAATTTGGCCAATTATGCGAGATGGCGCAACAGTATGGCATGGATGTAAATGTAGAGTTTGTAACATGGGCCAGTATTAATAACCTGCAGCAGGCGGTTGAATTGTTACGCGCGGTGAATATGCCAAATGTTGGTATAGTAGTAGATGCGCTGCATTTTTACCGCTCTCGAGTTCAGTATTCTGAGCTTGAAGATTTGCCAAGAGAGTGGTTTCGTTTTATGCATCTGTGCGACTGTGAGAAAGAAATCCCAACAGACGAGGCAAGCTTAATTCATACTGGGCGAGCAGAGAGACTCTATCCCGGTGAGGGATATGTAGATATGAAGACACTATGTGCTAAACTCCCGCCTAATATTATTCGAGGGATTGAGGTGCCTCATTTGACTCGCATTGATAAATACGGATTTGAAACGCACGCAAAAAAGGCACTTGAGTGTGCAAAAGAATATTTTGGCGAGACATAAGTGTTTTATCGGAGAAGGAGAATATGCAAACATGAGAATACTTCGGTGGATTGACAAACATCTTGAAATAACACTAATGGTGATTTCGTTAGTTGCTATTTGTTTTTTTATGACTGCGCAGGTTATTGCAAGAAGATTCTTGGGATTATCTATATCATTTTCAGAGGAGCTCTGTCGGTATTTGTTTGTATGGATGGGCTTTTTAAGTATCAGCTATTCTATTAGAGCGGGCAGTATTATTCGGCTGGATATTGTCAACTTGCTTTTGCCTAAAAAGGTGATTAAAGCATTAACTGTAATAGTCGATCTCTTTATGGGAGCGATGTTTGCTTATCTAACCCTCCAGTCGATGACTATTGTTTTTACGATGAACCAGAGATGGTCAAGCCTGCCTATCAGCATGAATTGGGTATATGCAGGGCTTCCTGTTGGGTTTGCACTTTCTTCGCTGCGTTCATTACAGATGTGTATAATTGGTGCAAAGACGAATATCCAAAACATAGAGATGATTGCGGATGAGTTTGTGACAGCTGAAAAGAAGAACTTATCTTGCGACACTGAGGAGGAGTGAGATATGCTTGGAACAATATTTGGATTGATGTTACTGCTATTGGTTTTGACGGTTCCAATTGGAGTTGTTTTACTATGCGTTTCACTGTCTCCTGTCCTAATTGACCATAGTTTTATCGCCAGTGTCCAGTATGTTTTGCGAAATATGGTTGGTGGATTAAACAGTACACCACTAATTGCAATTCCGTTGTTTATCTTAGGCGGGATTTTAATGGCAAAAGGCGGGATTGCACAAAAGCTCTTTAATGTATTTGCCTATATAATCGGAGAGAAAACGGGCGGTATGCCATGCGCTTCAATTGTAACCTGCCTTTTTTATGGTGCAATTTCTGGGTCAGGCCCAGCTACTACAGCAGCGGTGGGGACGATGACAATTCCAGTCTTGGACGAGATGGGGTACGATCACAGTTTCAGCGCGGCTACGGTTGCAGTTGCGGGCGGTCTTGGCGTTATTATCCCACCGTCTATTCCATTTATTGTTTATTCTATGGCGAGTGGCGTTTCAGTTGGTGATATGTTTTTGGCAGGGATTATTCCAGGATGTCTAATCGCTGTATGTTTAATGGCGTATGCCATATATTATTGTAGAACAAAAGGCGAAGATAAGGAAAAAATACATGTAACTGTTAACGCGCTAAAAAGCAAAGGGTTTATGTGCGTACTAAAAGAAAGCTTCTGGGCAATTCTGTCGCCTGTTTTTATACTGGGAGGAATTTATTCTGGCGTGGTTACACCGACAGAGGCCGCATTGATTGGCGTAATTTATTCTGCTTTGGTTGGTATGTTTATCTACAAAACACTGTCATTGAAAGATCTAATTCCTGCATGTATTGAAACTGTAAAGACAACCGCGCCAATGTTGATTGTGCTCGCAGCAGCAGCTTCTTTTTCACGAGTTCTTTCGCTGCTTCAGGCATCAACGGTAGTAGAAAACTTGCTTGGCCCATTGCTTTCACATAAGGTGATCTTGCTGCTTATTATCAACCTTGTGCTGTTGGTGCTTGGTATGATTATCGACACTTCGCCTAATATTTTGATTTTCACTCCAGTCATGTTGCCGCTTGCAGAGGCAGTCGGCGTAGATGCAGTGCACTTTGGCATTATTATGGTAGTTAATTTGGCCATTGGCTTTGTGACGCCTCCGGTTGGTGTAAATCTGTATGTGGCGCAATCAATTTCTTCTGTGCCAGTTTTAAAGTTGGCGCAGAAGGCAGCACCTTATATCGGAATGTTTATTGTTGCCCTGTTGCTTATTACATTTGTCCCCCAGCTTAGTACTCTGCTGGTTGAATTAAGTAAATAAAAGGAGAGAAAAAATGAAAAGACTAATGACGATGTTACTGTCCCTTGCAATGCTGCTAAGCTTATGCGCTTGCGGCCAATCATCCCATGGGGATGCAGACAATCCAAGTAACGACAACCGTTCTGCCACAGACCTCGATCCTATCACATTGACAATTGGACATACCGGAGTAGAAGACTCTTGGAATCAGTCTATGTGTTTGGCAATTAAAGATGAGCTATATAAACTTTCAGATGGGAAAATTACGGTTAATGTGTATCCAAACGCTCAATTGGGTTCGGATTCTGAGATGATTATTTCTGTGATTAACGGAGACCTTTCTATGCAGTGTACGAACACAGCATCTGTCACAAATACAGTTACAGACTGCGGTGTCGCGGATATTCCTTTCCTCTTTTCTGATGTTGCAGAGGTTCGCAAAGCCTTTTCCGATGAAACTTTTATGTCTTTAATGAAAGACTCTTTTAATGAATCAAACCTTCACTTGATGATGATGGCGGATCAGGGATTCCGCTGTATTACCTCTAATAAAAATATTACAAAGTTTGAAGATCTCGCTGGCTTGCAGATTCGAGTGCAAGATAATCCTAATCACATTTCCTACTTTAAGGATGCCACGCTTGCACCTACCCCCCTTGCCTTTTCCGAACTTTATCTTGCGCTTCAGCAGGGGCTGCTTCAGGCACAGGAAAATCCATATAGAACTACGGTTGCCTCCAAATTCTATGAAGTTCAAGACTATGTAACCAATTCTAATCATGTGCCACAGTGCAATGTTGTGTTCATGGGGAAGAACACCTATGATAACTTGCCAAAGGCCTATCAGGAAATTGTAGATGTAGCATTTAATAATCTGGTACCAGTTGCTCAGCAAATTGCTGATGAGTCCATGAGTCAGGATTTGGAGTTTCTTCAGGAAAAGGGCATGACTTTTATTGATTTTGACCAGATTGAAGGTCTTCGCGATACATTAAAAGAGCGTTGCGTGGATAATGCAGTTGCACGCACTCGTGAAACTGTTAAGGGTGAAGTTGTTGATGCGTACCTTTCCGCTGCTGGGTACAAGTCAAATTAATGTGCTATGATGGAGGAAACCTACATGAGTTACTTAAAAGACACCGTTGTAATTGGAACCGTTGGAGCAGGTTATGCGGCGCATCTACATGCGAGCGGTTATGAAAAGGTTAATAAAGTAAAAGTTCGACTCAAAACGGTATGCGACCTTAATCAGAATCTTGCACAAGAATTGAAAGAGCAATATGGTTATGAAAACATAACCGCCAACTATAATGACCTACTTAATGATCCAGAGATTGATGTAGTTGATATTATTACACCTCCTTTTACACATTGCGATTTAGCAATTAAAGCCTTGCGTGCGGGAAAGCATGTTATTGTAGAGAAGCCATTAACCGGGTACTTCGGTAAAAAAGGTGAGCAAAATGTTGGGTTAACAACGAAACGTTCAGTAATGTACGAAGAAGTTCTTCGCTCAATGGATGAGCTCAAGGATGAGGTAGAAAGAAGCGGAAAGAAGTTCATGTATGCGGAGAACCATGTTTATGCAACGCCTGTACAAAAAGCTGCAGAGATCCTTCGAGCGCGAAAGAGTAAGCTTCTATATATGCGAGGAGAGCTTAGTTTAAATGGGTCTAGTTCTGCACTAGCTGGGCGATGGAATGGCACAGGTGGAGGCATTATGGTCAGGAACGGTAGCCATGCTGTTGCGTGTATGCTGTGGCTTAAAGAACAAGAAGCAAAGGCGCGCGGAGAAACAATTACAATTAAAAGTGTGGTTGCAGATGTTGGGGTCACGACAGCCTGCTTGAGTGAGCATGAAAGAAGACATTTACTTGCACATCCAGAAGATGTCGAAGATTTTAGCGATATGACAATCACTTTTTCCGATGGAACGAAAGGGCTAGTAATTTCTTCTGATACTGTTTTGGGTGGTACACGAAATTATATTAACTTGTATGGCAATGATTGTGTCCTTAAATGCAACATCAACCCAACTGATTTACTTGACTCTTATTTTCTTGATGAAGATGGCATGGATAATGTTGAGTTATCTCAGTGGCTTCCCCTCAAGAAAGGCTGGAACAAGGTGTGGGTTTCTGATGAGATTATTCGCGGATACACGGGAGAATTGCAGAGTTTTGTAGAATCTGTTGCGTATGATACTGTACCCGCGTCAGGTTTCTCCTTGGCTTACGATACTGCTAAGATACTTTATGCAGCGTATGTTTCGGCCGAGGAAGGTCGCAGGGTTGACTTCTAATCGAATACTGGCATAGACACTCTCTGCCTGACAGTAAATGAGCGTTTAATAACGGAACAGATATAGCTATGTTCCATTCCTGCTTCTTGGCTTCGTGTTTCAGTTCATTGCTCGTCATTTACTGTACACCCCTGAACGCGTTATAGTGGTGGGAAGTTGCGAAACTTCCCACCACTATTGTCCCATGTGTGTCCAGCCGCCCTCAGCTTTGACGGTTACGTATAAGATGATCGTTACAGTCTGCTGATTTGCAATATTTTTTGTTGTAAAGCGAGGGCAAAGTTGTGGTCGTACTCTTTGGTTACAGCGGTGCGTTTTTGGAATCAAAAACATGTCGGCGATGCCTTCAATTTGCTACTTCATTTTTCGTAAAAATCGTGGTATACTGATTATGAGGTGAGGATTGTGCAGTTTCGTCCGTTTGTTTATGATGCCGCCAATCATCAGGTGCCAGTAGTTATTGAACCAATGACGCCACAAGATGCCGCATTGACGGATAGAGAACCGTTGTGGCAGACCTCTTGGGCGAGTGAATACCTAGCTGACGAAGGCTATGAAAAATACGCAGCCAAAGTTGGAGATGAGCTGATTGCTCTGGCGGCGTATGAGATCCTTCCGACCGCGCTGGTTGTGCACATTGTGTATATGGAGGCACAGCCGGAATCAAATCCTACACTTGACGGCGGAATCCCCCAATATAGAGGAATCGGAAGGCTGCTGATTGCCTATGGCATTAAGCTGTCCATCGACAGCGGTTTGACCGGAGATGTGGTGCTTGAAGCGAAGACGACGAGCTTGGCAAAGCACTATGAAGAAGACTTTGGGGCCGCTCTGCTCCCGACTTTTCAGTCTTCTGCACCAAGATATCTGATTGCGGACGAAGCTGCCAAACGAATTTTCTTTACCTATCTTGTTTGACTTTCTGCGGGGAGGTGCTTTGCATGGATACGAACAAAACCAGACCGGCATCTGATGCGGCGTGGTATTGCCGCAAAGATGCAGAGGAAGAACGTTTTTATGAGATATTCTTTCAACTGTGCCGCAAATACAGTGTGCGTTGGGCAAGCGCCACACCGAAGGAGAAAAGCTTTATTGAAGAAGTGACCCGCGTCACCTATGAGCGGGACAGGGCGCAGCGGCTTGGTTTGCCGCTGTCGGAGGTGCGCCCCTCGTTTGCGTCCTGAAAGCGGTTTGACCCACACCGTGACCCACACGGGGAAATGAGCGGACGGGAATAATGGAACAAACAGGCTGCGACCTCATCCTTTTTGGACAAAAAAACGCTGCAAAGCCTTATACAGCAAGGGCTGGAAGGCTCTACGGTGGTTGGTAAGGATGAGGTCGGCAGTTCGAATCTGCCCAGCAGCTCCACAGAAAAGCCTTGAAACCATTATGGTTTCGAGGTTTTTTCTTTTTTTAAGTCGAACCTCAAGTACCATAGATTTGCGGGGTTGCTAAACATCATGCTAAACGAAAAAGTGTTTGCATCGTGTGCTGTCTTATGCAGAGACTTTTAATAGCTGCATGAGCTTGGCAGAGAGGTCAGGATTTTCCTGAATCAGTTTTAGAATTTCGGCTGCGTCAAGAGATGCTGGCTTCTCATTTGATTTTGCAGGAGTTGGATAAAAACTTGATTCAACCATCGATGCAAGCTGTTGCTTCTCTACTTCAAGTGCTTCATTGTAATGATGCATAAGTACTTCCGGGGATTGTCCAGCGTTAGCAGCCACAAGTTGGTAATTGTTTTTAGTCAGTCTGATTTTGTGCATTTGTCCTGACTTACGTAAACCCTGAAGATCAATTTGGTCCGTAATATTCATTGCGCTTTGCCATTCTTTGAAGGACTTGCAGAGATTATTTGGGTCAATGGGACGTCCATCTGGCTGGCAAATCAGCAGTCCATTATCTTGATATTCAGAACCGAGAGATTCTTTCGCTCTGTTGATTTCCGCAATGCGCTCTTTGATTTCTTGAACTAATGGGCTTGTCAGGTATTGCTTTCTCAAACTGCCTTCTGTTTTTGGAATTTTTAAGACAAGGCGACTTTTAGCGTTAGAAAACTGTTTCGGAAAAACTTTAGCAATCTTTTCTCTGGAGAGATTTTTGAGGGCCTCGTCAGAGACACGTTCAAGAATTTGGGAGATCCACATGCTGCCTTCATCAAGGTTGATTGAGTGAATGTCAATAGCAACAATCTCGCCCGCTCTAAGTGAACATACAAAGGCCAGGTGAAGCGAGAGATGGAGAATGGGATCTTCTTGAATCTGATCGAGAATTTTTGAAATATACTCAGCAGACCAAGCTTTACGCCTCTTGTAGTGCTCGGATGGACCTTTGGTGTTGGGAATCTCTGCGATGTAGTTCCATCGTTTTGCTGTTTCAAAACCAAGTGTAAGAATGTTATAGCACTTTTTTACAGTTCCGGAACTCAGTGTTGGAATTTCCGAGGTGCGTTTGCCATAGCTCTTGCTTCCACGGCAAGGTTTCTGAAAAAGATGGTCGATAAAGCCATCAATGGCGCTGCTGGTAATAGAACTCATGACCCAATCACCAAAATAAGGGTATATATGCGTTTCCAGATTTTGACGATAGCTGTCATAGGTTTTAGGTGAGAAATTCTTCTTTCTTGCGTGTATTGGAAGAAATCGCTCCATAAATTCTCGATAGGTCTTGCTCATATTATCTTCGCTTTCAGGGGACGGAGTATCGGGAGCAGTTGCTGTCTTTTCAGCAGCAATTTTTTGAGCTGCCTTTTCAACGGCTTTTTTTCTACGATACTCGGATGCTTCATGTGTAATATCAGATGTCCTGTTTTGAGATTGAAGATAGTCAATATAGGCTTTGCGCTGAATTGCTTCCAATTCAGAAGAGTAAGATTCCCATTGCTGTTTGCGTTTTCCGTCAGCTGCTTTGTAAGTATAGACGACATTGTGCGATGTTCCGCGTATTGTATATGTTGCCATAACGGTTCCTTTCTTGCTCGTTGCTTTATGATTGATCTAACGCATTGAACCAAGAATCGAATGATTCTTTATGAATGCGTAGGCACCGTTTGCCAAGTCGAATGACCTTAAAATCTGTTGTATGTTCGCAAAGGTAGTAGGTTTTGCGAAGACTGATGCCAAGAATTTTTGAGATCTGTTCGACGGTGTAGGTGCGTTGAACACTGTTGCCGCAATTTTGGTCAGACAAAATAATACCTCCTCGCAGCTTGGAAACCGCTATAGCTTGCAGTAAGTACCTCCTTCCCTAATTGTTTAGCAGGGTAGGCATATTATACTCTCCACAACAACGATTGCCAAGCATAATTTTATTGAAAGTCAATTCGCTTTCCGGGCCATTTCCTGCGCCCTCGCTTCAGGCCGCGTATTTGCAGGCTGCCGCTGTGCGGCACTTCCCCGGCAGGTACGCAAACGCATACTGTCAGCCGATCCTGTATAACTCCCGGACAAATCGATGCAGCCGCATTTGGGGGCGGCGTTTTCAAGGTTCAATAGATGGTTTTAACCGTTCACAAAATAAATACGGGGTCGTGTCCGTATTTTTTGCACACACGCAAAAACTAAATATGGTATTTTTGTATTGACTTATACAATATATTGTGTTACACTTTGCCCGTAAATGAGTTTTGCGCAATTTCCCTTTGGGCATAGGTCAATGATCTGTGTGTGGAGTGATCCACCTGCGCACGTTGTCAGGTTTGTACGTTTTTGTCAGTAGTATTGCTGTGCCATGAGAGCCGGCTGCTGCTGGCTTTTTATTTTACGGGGTAGTAACGCCCCAATGCTGCGGGAATGACGAGTGTTTGCTGTGAGGCAAACACGCTGGATTTTACCAGAATCGTTGTTCCCGCTTTTTTTGCGCCCAAATGCCGAAAGGCTTTGAGGATATATCATCAAGAAAGGTGGAAACAAGAAATGAAATTCAGACGAAAATGGAAACCCAGAGGGCATTCCAGACGCTCCTTCCGACCGTACCACAGGTACAGAGAGAAGCGGCTTTTGAATAAGCCGCGCATCAAATATGAAACCGAGGAGGAATGCATCCATGGAAAACGCAAAGTGTTACGCTCCGCAAATTCTCGTCGGTACAGAAGGTCTGCCGCGTGAACAATGGCTGGAATACCGGCGCAAGGGCATCGGCGGAAGTGACGCCGCTGCCGTTCTCGGAATTTCACCATTCCGTACCGGGCGGGATCTCTACTATGACAAGCTGAATATCGTCACAGCGGATGATGCCGAAAACTGGGTTCAGCTGGAGGTTGGAACTCTGCTGGAGCCGTTGGTTGCCAAGATCTTCGCCCATAAGACGGGCTATAAGATCTACCGCCGGCCATTCATGTTCCAGCACCCGCTGTATCCCTGGATGCTGGCGGATCTGGATTATATGGTGGAACTGCCGGACGGCACGACAGCCATCCTTGAAATCAAGACCACGAACTATAACGCCAAGGATAACTGGTGGTACAACGGCGAGGAAATCGTTCCTATCTACTATGAATCGCAGGGGCGGCACTACATGGCGGTCATGAACATTGACCGTGTCTACTTCTGCTGCCTTTACGGAAATTCGGAAGACGAGGCGATGATCCGTCGCATTGACCGTGACATGGCTTATGAAGAGGAACTGATCGCTTTGGAACGGGACTTCTGGGAGAATCATGTCCTCACAAAAACGCCGCCTCCCTATGTGGAAGCGGATGGTGACCTGATCCTCGAAAGCCTGCGGCGAAAGCTGGGGCCTGCGGACAAGGACGCGCCGCCTGTGCTGTTGGGACAGACGCAGTTTGGACAGTTGTCCATGCTTCTCTCCCTGCAAGAGCAGAAAAAGGCGCTGTCGGCTGATGTGAGCAAGCTGGACAAGGACATCAAACGGTTGAAGGGTATGCTCATCGAGAAAATGGGCACGAGCTGTACCGCCGTGTATAACGGTCTTGCGGAGAGCTACACCATAACCTACAATCCGGTACGCTCCGCAGGCATATCAAAGGATGCCCTGGAACGGCTGAAGGACGAACACCCTGACATTTACGATCAGTATGTCACGGTGTCTGAATGGCGAAGATTCCATGTGAAAAAAGCTGCTTTGCAGGCAGCGTGAAAAGAAACGGAGGTGATGTGCTGTGAGCATTGTTGCAGCACTGGACAAGGTACTGTTTTTCAATGCGTCCAGCAAATATTCTGTTCTTCGGATGAAAACGGAGGACAGCAGCGTACCCACAGAAGCCCGGAGCCCCTATCGCTATCACGACCACCTGATCCGCTTTACCGCCGTCGGCATCGAATTGCCGCAGACGGATACGGTGAAGATCGAGATGGATGGAGAGTGGAAGGACGGAAAATACGGGCTCCAGCTTCAAGTCGATCATTGGCAGGAGATTGTGCCGCCCACATTGGAGGGTGTCCGCAATTATCTTGCCTCCGGTCTGCTGAAGGGCATCGGAGAAAAGACCGCCGACGCGATCATTGAGAAGTTTGGCGTCAATGCGCTGGAGATTTTGGAACATCAGCCAGACCGGCTTCTTGAGATTCGCGGCATTACAAAGGAACGGCTTGCGGAGATCAAGGACGCCTATGCGGAAACCAGCCGGATGCGTGTCCTGATGACCCTGCTGGCCCCGTTCAAGGTCACCCCGACGACTGCGCAGAAGATCTATCAGCATTTCGGGCCTGCCTGCGCGGACATTGTGAGACAGAGTCCCTTCAATCTCTGTCAGGTGCCGGGATTCGGTTTTAAGCGTATTGACGCCATCGTGCAAAAATCCGGTGGAGATCTGCGTGATCCGAAACGTGTTCACGGTGCGCTGTTCTATGCGCTGGAGGACGCACGGACAAAGGACGGGCATCTCTATCTGGAGGCGGAGGCTTTGCTCAAAGCGGCTATGCAGCTGCTCAATGAGCGGATACCCCTCCCACAGATGCGCGTCCCCATGAGCCAGGTCGAACAGGAGCTGTCTGCCATGATCCGGCAGGACGAGGTGGTATCGAACCACGGCAATGTGTATTTGCCCAAGCAATTTCTGCAGGAGAGCGAAACCGCACAGAAAGCGGTAGAGCTGTTTCTGGCAAAGCCGACAGTGGTAGACATTGCGCAGCCGTTGGAGCGAGTGAAGCATAGCTTAGGGCTCAACCTGTCCAAACGCCAGTCAGAAGGCGTGGAAATGGTGTTCCGGCATAACCTGTCCATCATCACGGGCGGCCCCGGCACCGGCAAGACCACGGTTCTGAAAACGGTGATCGAAGTGTACCGTCAGCTCTATCCTCAGCAGAAGATCGTACTCGGAGCGCCCACAGGTAAGGCGAGCCGGCGTATGGCGGAGGCAACGGGGATCGATGAAGCACAGACGCTCCACAGCATTCTGGGACTTCACGGTGATTCGGAATCGAAGAAAGACCGGGAACGGAAGCCGCTGGAGGCAGGGCTCCTGATCGTGGACGAGACTTCCATGGTCGATATGTGGCTGATCCATCAGCTCTTTTCACGCTTGCGCCCCGGCACCAAAGTCCTTTTGGTCGGTGATGCAGACCAGTTAGAGAGTGTGGGCGCCGGTGATGTATTTCACGAGCTGATCGGCTCCGGCGTCGTGCCAGTCACGGTGCTGGACGAGATCTTCCGTCAGGCACAGGACAGCCTGATCGCCCACAATGCCCGTTTTATCAACGAGGGCAAAACGACGCTCTACTATGGTGAGGACTTTGCCTTTCATAAGGCAGAGAGCCAGGAGGAGACTGCCGGCATCATCCGTGAGCTGTATCAGGAGCAGATCGCCGCAAAAGGAATCGAGCAGGTGGAGATTTTATCGCCGTTCCGCTCTGAGGGCGAGGCATCGGTCAACAGCCTGAATGAAGCTATCCGCGAGGAGATCAACCCCGCATCGCCGGAGACACCGGAGATCGTGTACGCTGGAAAGATATTCCGCCTCAACGACCGCGTGATGCAGATGCGGAACAACTATGAGATCAAGCTGTATAACCGCTCCGGCAAGCAGGTCGGCGAAGGTGTTTTCAACGGTGACATCGGTACCATCCGCAAAATCAGCGGCACGAATGTCGTGATCGAGTTTGACGGCCGCTATATGGATTGTCCGCAGGTGCTTCTGGATGATTTGGAGTTGTCCTACGCTATGACGATCCATAAAAGCATGGGTTCCGAGTATGATACGGTCATTATTCCGCTGCTGGCTGCCCATAATGTGCTTCTGACGCGGAATCTCCTCTATACGGCCATCACCCGTGCCAAGCGCCGTGTGCTGCTGGTGGGTGAGAAACGGGCGCTGTATATGGCGATCCATCGGAGCCGAAAAGGAAAACGCAATACCATGCTGGGCGAACGCATCGCCCTCTACTATAAGGCAGTCACGCGCAAGGCTCTCCGTAACGAAGAGGGCGAAGAATGGCAGCGTGCCAGTTAATGTGAGATGAATGTGCAAAAAAACGCACAGTCATCTCTTATTTATTTTATGAAGGGAGTATCAAACCATGTCCAGAGAAAGAATTATGCTGACCCAAGCGATTCCTGCCGTGCAGCAGCTTCGCAGGGTGCAGGGCTTTGACCCGCTGCGCTTTCTGAAAAGAAACGCCAACGGCGGAATCGAGCTGGAGCCGCGCTATCAGCGGCTCTGGTTCCGATTGGCCTGCCCCGATGGAAAAATGCTGCTGAACCGGCTGCAGATCACAGACCAAATCGCCGTTTATGAGGCGCAGGTATTTCTGTCCAGAGAGGACAACCAGCCCATTACCAATTTTACCGCGGCGGTGGAAAAGGCTCAGGCTCCTGCCGGACGCTATGTGCAGGCCGCGCAGGACGAGGCGCTGAAAACGGCGCTGGATAATGCAGGCTTCGGCATCCAGCTCTGTGAGATCACCCCCTCTGCGACGGTAGATGCACAGGCCGATGGGAAACAGGAAGTCGCAACGGGCACTGTAAATCGTCAGGAGACTGCTCCGGCGGTAAATGGAGCCGCAGCGCCGCAGCGAGAAGATCCTATCGGCGAAAATCATCCGGTACAGGCAGTGCCTACACCGCAAGAGGTTCAACCGCAGGAGGCGGCAAAGACGCCCAACGTAAATCAGCAAGAGGTTCACACCACCCAGCAGACGGAAAGCGTTTCAGACGCCATGAGTCTGCTGCAGGCGTTAAGCGGCGGAACTGCGGCTTCTGAGCCTGATCCGGTTATGCCCCAAAAGGCGCAGGAGGTTCCTTCGGAAACAGCGGAGCCTGCGGTCATGGAGCGGGCTGAAACAGCGCGGACGGTGAAGCCTGTCGTGGTCGATATGCCGGCAGCGGCATCGACAGCGGCTGCACCGAAATATTCGGACGATATGACGGTGGACGAGATCCTTTCGCTGATGACGGAAGAGGAAGCCGCGGAGCTGGTCGTGACCACCGGCGTCAATAAGGGCTGGACGATGGCACAGGTTTCTGAGCAGCGTCCCTCCAGCCTGAAATATTACGCCTATCTCTGTGAGGATTGCGGCAATATTATGAAGGCTGCCGCCATGCTTCTGATGGGCGGTTCGCAGCAGTTAAAGGCAAGCTGACCGCTTTCCATCCGTAAATTTTGCGTCTTGGGAGGGATGCTGGTTTGAATTACGGGAAAAAGCATGATCTCCCCTTTGGCATTATGGATGTGGCCGGGCTCCTCCGCCTGAATATCAGGCGGAGGGCTCCCGGTCAGGTGTATGTGGATTGCCCCATCTGCGGTGACCGCCGGGGGAAAATGAATCTGAACACGGCAAAAGACCTGTGGCGCTGTAACTACTGCGGTGAAGGCGGCGGAATGCTGTCCCTTTACGCAAAGGTGTATGGCGTCAGCAATTCAGACGCTTATCGGGAGATCTGCGACGCTTTGGCGGTAAATGGTTTTTCACCGGACTATTGTTTCCATGCCGTATGCGCCGGAGGATGATGCGGATGGACACGGAAAACTCCAGAGTGAGGAGTTCCTTGGCCGCCGACTAGGCGTACTGGTGGGCGTTCCGGTGCAGGAAAATATTGCCCCGCTTCAGGAGGGGGATGACATTTATACGGCGGAGCAGGTGCGCTATTCGCCTATCGATGAAGATGAGTGGCTGAATATCGTCTATCAGACAATCCGCGGGAAGCGTCAGCCGGAAGTGATTGAGGATTTCTACGCTTTTGGCTTTGAGGGCAATCGCCTCGCCGGACTGGACGATGCGGCTGCAACGGTGAGCCTTGATGAGCTCCCTGCCCCGGAAGATATGGCAGAGACAGACGCTCTGCTCCCCTCGGAAAATCTAGATGCTCCAAATCCGGAAGCAAATTTGCCCGCTGACATCAACGATGAAGCAATGGATACGGAAAAATCTCCTGCCAATGAGACATCGGAGGATGGGGCTTCCGAGGAAAGCCCGACAACGGATACGGAGTCTGCAACGGCGATAGAGGAGTCCTTTGCTCCCTCTGCAAATGCGGAACCATTGGAAGATGATGCGGACACGACACCTGCCGATGCGGATACGGTGGATTCGGAGGCGGTGGAAACGGATAAGGCAGATGTGCCGGTGACAGCGATTGAGGACGAGCCTTCTGCAGAAGAATCTATTGAAGCTGTTTCGGACGTGGAACCGGAGGAGCAGCCGGAGATCAATGCGGAGATCGACTATCTGCCGGAAAGTTCTGTCCTGCCCAGCGCACACGCTTTCTTCGGCTTGACGGATGCTGCCGAAGAAAGTGAAAACACCATCCAGAATATAGTTCTGTGGGACGGCAGTTACAGGGATGACAGCGGCAGCCTCACCCGTATTTCCAGCGGCGGCCGCTATGTCATCGTCATGCAGCCCTGTACGCCCCGGACGGCGATCTATAACAGCTTCCTCGGTTTTGATGTGCCGGAGGAAAGTGAGGCCATTGACACCTTTGAGACGATCAATTCCTGGGGAGATCTGATCGCAATTCGGGATGAACTGGCCTGCAGCGGCGACCCTGTGGATCTGCTCAGCGGCAGTTTTACATGGAATTATGCTCCGCCTCATGAATGACCGCGTTCTTGATCTGGCGGAATTCCTTTTGCTGAGACAGCGGCGGACGCAGCCGTTTCTTTCCCTCGGAATAGTAATCCTCCACCTGATATTGCAGTTCCCACCACGTCTGGTAGCACGTATCCACAGTGGGCAGCCGCGCCATTTGGTCGACGATCTCGTCTACCAGCTTTTTCATTGGCTTCGGCAGATAGCCATAGGTTTTCTTGCCGCCGACCTGACCGAGCTGCCGCGACAGTTTCCAGATCATCTGCTCCGCCTCCGGGTGGATGCAGGTCATCTCCCGCATCGCCTTCGCCAATTCCAGCATGGCTTTCCGCGCTTCCGCCACCAGCTCGTCGCGCGATTTGCTTTTCTGCTCATAGACGTGCAGCAGCTCCTGTCGGAAAATTTGGTTGGTCAGCGTGGACTTGATCTGCCGTATCCCATCTTTGGACAGGTACGCCTGATTGGGTTTTACCGACCACGCCATCATGTGGACATGGGGATGGTTGCCCTCATCGTGGAATGCCGCGTACCAGCGGAAGTCCTCCGGCGGTATTTTCATCGCCGCGGCGATGTCATTGCGGTGGGTACGCAGCAATGTGCGCCATGATTCCGCGTGATTGTAGCCCAGCCGCTCCGCGTCCTCCCGGTGGAGGGAGATGATGTGTGTCCACACGTTGCCGGTGTAGTGATTCAATTTGTCCGCGACAGCGGCGAGGTCAACGGCATCGTTATCACCGAAGAGACCGTGTTCCCCCAGCCGCTCCGCTCTGGGCCGCAGGGCGATGTACTTGGCGTAGCCATCCATCGAGGAGAGCCTGTCCCAATTCGATTCCAGCGTCAGCGTGATGAGCGCGGACGCCGTCGCTTTTGTCGGGTGTGAGAGATAGTCCTCGTACTCCATCAGCTCTTTTGCGTCAGGAAAATCCTCCACCAGTTTTGCGATGAGCTGCTCCTGTTTTCGTGTTGGCGGACGGTCATCCGGAATGATCTCCACCCGCTCCCGTGTCGCGATGTATTTGAGGTATCCGCCAGCGCTTTGCCCAGCGCCGCACTTGATGTACGGGCTTTTGACGATCAGTCTTGCCATGCTTCGCTCTCCAACTCACGGAGCTTTTGCTCCAGCCGCAGCTGACCGTTGGTGCGCTTGACGGCGGCGATGCTCTTGGCCCGCTCCTGCCGCAGCACTTCCTCGCTCACATTGAGACTTTGCAGGAGGATGGACATTGCCATGTCCATCTCCACCGCCTGCTTGTAGAGCAGCGACGCGATGCGATCCTCGAAGAGCTTCAGCCGCGCGTCGATGGCGGACTGCACCGCACGGGGCAGCGTGGTGCTTTCGCCTGCGGCCAGCATATCCGCGTAGCAGTTCACCGCCTTTTCGATGAACTCATTTTTGCTGCGGCAGTTATCTTCCTGATACCACCGCTCTATTTTGGCGGCTGTTTCATCCGTCATACGGAAGTTCAGCCTGTTTTCATTTTTGCTCATAAT
>CECF01037492.1_pt1 | contig 27667 bp, 16 predicted proteins | sample 554751 | NCBI WGS metagenome assembly CECF01 (sample SAMEA3182099, study PRJEB8094) | gut metagenome | biome: human; feature: gut; material: Stool; isolation source: human stools | place: Canada | collected 2012-06-12 | reverse complement strand
TGAAGAGGCACGCCTGGAAAGCGTGTATACGCCAAAAGCGTATCCCGAGTTCGAATCTCGGTCACTCCGCCACAGAAAAAGGATGCCGATATTCGACATCCCTTTTTTCGTTATAGTGTCCTGAATTTCAAGTCAGGGTCTGGTTGCCTCCTCCGTTGACGAATATCACCTGGCCGCTGACCCACGACGAGGCCGGAGAGGCAAAGAAAAGCACCGCCTGCGCTATGTCGTCGACCTCGCCGAGGCGCTTGATAGGAGTATGGAGCAGCATCCTTTCCTGAAGCTCCGGCGTCAGCACCGACAGCAGGGCGTGGGTGCGCGTGGCTCCCGGGCCTACGCTGTTGACGCGCACTCCGTAAGGGCCGAAATCGTAGGCCAGGTTGGCGGCCAGATGGTTGAGCGCGGCCTTCGACGACGCATACACGCCCATATCGGGCTCTTTGTTGACCGAGCTCATCGACGTGATGTTGATGATGCTGCCGTAGCCGGATTTCTTCATCTCGGGCACCGTCAGCTGGCAGAGGCGCCACGGGGCGAAGACATTGATGCCGTAGATCCTCTTCACATAGTCTACATCGATTTTCAAGGGGTTCTCGCGGCCACCGCCGCCGAGACCGGCGTTGTTGACAAGGATGTTCACGGTGCCGTATGTTTTCACGGCGTTATCCACAAGGTTGACAAGGTCATTGTCTTCCAATACATTGCAGGCCACCGGAGTCGCCCTGCCGCCGGAGGCGCTGATCTCGTCGGCGACAGCCCTGGCCTTGTCGGCATTGATGTCGCTGACCACTACAGACGCGCCGGCCGCGGCGAGTATGCGGCAGCAGCCGGCACCGATGCCGTCGCCGCCTCCGGTGACGACGGCGACCTTACCCGAAAGGTCGAAAAGAGAATTGATATCCATGATATGATGTCGTTGACCAACTTATTCCTGATATAATCCTCTAACATCTCCATCGCCGTTATTGTTTATCGCGCGGTTTGTCATGTATGGATCGCGGTGCTTGTCTGCTTCTCCACGAAGCGGCCAGGGGTCATGCCGAACTGCTTCTGGAAGCATTTCGAGAAATAACTGCTGCTGTTGAAGCCCACCATAAACGATATCTCACTTATGCGGTATCTGTTCTCCTTCAGGAGCTCGGCGGCCTTCTTTAGGCGTGTGATCTGTATGATCTCGTTGGGAGTGACGTCGGCGAGGAGCTTGATCTTGGCGTAGAAGCCGCTGCGGCTGATACCGAGACGAGAGGCGAGGAAATCGACCGTGAGCTCCGGATTGGAGAAATTCTCCTCGATGATATCGTTCATCCTCTTGAGAAACTCACTGTCCTGCTCGTTGGGGGCGAGCGTGGCCACCGGCTCCAGCGGCATCGTGGAATACTTCTCCCTGAGGCGGCGTCTCATCTCCAGGATATTGGCCACATTGGCCTCGAGCACGTTGATGGAGAAGGGCTTCTCCACATAGGCGTCGACGCCGGCCTTGAACCCCTCGACCTTCGACGGGGAGTCGGTGCGGGCAGTGAGCATCACGAAGGGGATATGGCTCAGGGCGCTGTCGGCGCGCACGGTGCGGAGCACCTCGGCGCCGTTCATCACCGGCATCATCCAGTCGCAGATGATCATCGACACCCGGCACGTGGCGAGCACGTCGAGGGCCTGGCGCCCGTCGGCGGCCGTCACGACATCGAAAGTCTCCGAGAAGCGTGAGGCGATGAAGCGCCTCATCTCCTCATTGTCGTCGACCACCAGCATGGTGTCGCGTCCGGAGTCCGGCACCGCATTGACGCATTTCGATATGGCGGGAGCCTTAACACCGATACCGGAGGTTTCAGGCTGCCGCTTTCCGGCCTGTTCGGGCTGTCGGAGCGGGAGCGTGGCCACAAACCGAGAGCCCTTACCCGGCTCGCTGTCGACAGTAATGCCGCCGTGATGGGTCTCCACGATGCCTTTCACTATACTGAGACCGAGTCCCGTACCGCCGCGCGACTCGTTGACGTTGTCGATGATCTGATAGAACGGAGTGAAGATCTTCTCGAGATTCTCCTTGCGGATGCCTATGCCGTCGTCGGCAACAGCGATATGGAAGCTGTCGCCCCCGGCCGTAGGGCCACATTCGACCTTCACCACCGACCGCGTGAACTTCCGGGCGTTGTTGATGAGATTGCTCACCAGTTTGGTGAACGACTCGGCGCAGATGTCGGCTTCCAGCTTCCCGTCGGCGATGTCGACCAAAAGCTCGATACCCTTGTGCTGGAGCGAAGGACGGAAACGCTCGGCCACCTCCCTGACGAGTGGTGCCACCGGCTGATGGCGGAAATCGGCCGGCAGGGCGCTCTCCTCCACCTTCTTGAAGTCGAGCATCTGGTTGACGAGCGAGAGCAGCCTGCGGCTGTTGCGCTCCATCACCCGGAGGTCTTCATCCACCTCCGGATGCGAGCCGGCCACCACCGGCATGATCTTCTCGAGCGGACCGATGATGAGCGAGACGGGAGTGCGTATCTCATGGGCCACGATGGTGAAGAACTTCAGCTTGGCGCGATACACCTCCTTTGTCTTGTTGTCGCTGATGCGCTCGAGCTCCTTGCGGTAGAGCCTCTCCTTGCGCATGCGCTCGCGGCGTAGCAGCAGATAGGCCGCGCCGACGATCATCGCCATATAGACGGTCTTCATCCACCAGGTGGCATACCATGGCGGGAGCATCTCTATGCACAGCGAAGCCGCGTGTCCGCTCCATACGCCGTCGTTGTTGGAGGCCTCCACCAGAAGGGTATAGGTGCCGGGCGGAAGATTGGAGTATGTGGCGCTCCCCCTGTTGCCGGCATCGATCCATTCCTTGTCGAAGCCCTCGAGACGGTAGCGGTAGCGGTTGCATTGCGGATTGGCGTAGCTCAGCGAGGCGAAATTGACGGTAAACACATGGTCGTCGGGGGTAAGCACAAGCTTATCGACGGTATTCAGTTCTTCCGGAAGACGGTCGGAGCCCACCTCGACGGGGCGGGAGCCGATCTCAAGGCCGGTGAACATCACCGGCGGCACAAAGGAGTTGAGCCTCACCTCGAGCGGGCGCAGCACACTGAGACCGTTGAGAGTGCCCAGATAGAGAGAGCCGTCGGAGGCGAGAAGCGCCGCCGAGGCCGCAAACTGCGAGCCGGAGAGTCCGTCGTGACGGTCGAAGTGCTCGGCGTTGCCATCCTTGGTGAGCCTGACAAGGCCGTTGGTGGTAGCCAGCCATATATCGTCGCCCACCTTGGTGACCGACGAGACATGGCCCGACGGCGACCGGGCGTCGAGAGTCCGGATCTTCCTGTCGCGGCGGTTGTAGACGGCGGCTCCCCCCACGGTACCGATGAGCATGTTGCCCTCGTTGTCGATGAACAGGTCGTTGACATGATTGTGGGGGATGGCCAGAGGGCGGGTGTTCCTGTCGATAGCGCTCAGGGTGTGCGAGCGCGGATCATATATCAGCACGCCTTTGCCCTGAGAGGCGAGCCACAGCCTGCCGTCGGGGTCCTGCTCGATATCGAGCACCCACACCCCGAGGTCGGCGACCTTGGCGAATACCTCCCGCGAGGGGTCGTAGACATAGAGGGCGTCAAACGACACCATCCATATGCTGCCGTCGCGCCCCTTTGTCATGGCATAGCTGCTGTAGGAAGTGTCGCCGTCGGCCAGCGGCACGGGATGCCACGCCCCGGTCGAGGTGTCGAGCCATCCGGCGCCACCGCAGTAGGTGCCCACCCAGAGGCGCTGCCCGTCGGGGCAGAGGGCATGCACGTTGTCGCGCCCCTCTCCGCGGCGCAGGGGATAGTGGCTGAAGAGGCCCGTGGCGGGATTATAGCGGCAGAGGCCGCCGTCGTCGCTTCCTATCCAGATGTCGCCCGAGAGATCCTCACATATGCCGGAGACGAGATTGCCGGATATCGAGTTGATGAAGCGCGAATGGCGGAATGTGCGGATATGCTTGGTATCGGGGCCGAGATAGTTGACACCCCCGTAGAATGTACCTACCCAGAAGCCCCCCTCGCGGTCGCGCATCACGGGATACACGAACTGATTGGAAAGCGACATGCTGTCGAGCTCGTCGTTGGAGTAGACGGTGTATCCGCCCGAACGGATATCAAACACGGCGAGGCCGCTACCGGAGCCGATGAGCAGCGAGGAGGGAGAGAACTGCGTTATGGAGTGTATGTGGCGTATTCCTTCGGTAGAAGAGGAGACGGCCTGCCATGCCTCGCCGGTGGCCGGATTGAAGCGGAGCAGTCCGTGCGACCATGTGCCGAGCCAATGGTTGCCGGAGGTGTCCTCGAATATCGAGCTGCACGGCACATTCATCGTGCGGGCACCGATCTTCAGGGGGAAGGGCTCGAAGCGGTCGGTCTTGGGATTGAGGCGGAAGAGCGCTCCGTCGTGGGCGTTGCTCACTGCCCAGATGATGCCGTGGCGGTCGCAATAGGTGATTATGTCGCTCTGGTCGGCCATCGGAAACACATAATGGCGTCTCACGTTCAGCTGTCTGTCGAGCCGATAGACGCCGGCCCCCTCCGTGCTGACCCAGATGCGGCTGTGGGCATCATACATGATGCACCCCACAGGGGTCTCCCCAATCCGCCTGTCGCCGGGACGGTAGCCGATGTCGGCAGCCACAAGACGCTCGAGGCGGCGGTCGAAGACGCAGAGTCGCCGGTCGGTGCCCGCAAGCAGCATGTCGCCGGCCGCGCACACCGACAGGATATACGACTCCTGCTGGCCGTCGGGCTCCGAGGGCGAGAACACCGAGCACCGCTGCCCGTCAAACCTCACCAGGCCGCCGTCGGTGGCAAACCATATGAATCCGAGGGAATCCTGCGCCAGCCCCCTGACGGTGTTCGACGGAAGGCCGTTTTCCGTGGTGAAGTGAGTAAACCTCAGGGGAGCCGGCGCCGGAATACCGGCGGCGGAGGCCGCAAATGTGAGCTGCAGACAGAAGGCGATGAGCAATCGTGGCATGGTGTGGCTGGTTGAATAATGTAAGGTATGCACACGCAAACGCATGCACAACGTCACAAATTTAGGCAATAAAATCGTATTCCGCAAACTCCGCCCTAAAATTTGGTCGTTACAGCGGAATTTAGTAATTTTGCGCCAAGATTCGGTGTCGCCTCCGGGCGATGAAAAGGGAATCAGGTGAAATTCCTGAACAGACCCGCTGCTGTGATTCCTACACACCCTCCGAGCTAACGCCACTGGCCTCAAGGCCGGGAAGGCATCGGACGGGAGGATAAGTCAGAAGACCTGCCAATCTGCTAAATGCTTTAAACAGCGGCACAATGGGAACGAGGTTTTTCCTTACTGCATCCACCACCATCACAGGCATCAGCGACAGCCCTTCGGCTGCCGCCACGCTGTGCGGCGCCGTCACGGGGCGCCGCACGATTCGTCGCGTCCTGACCCACAGGCAGAGTCCCATTGCATTTGTCGCCGGTTTCAACCGATCAATCAACAATTCGCAATATGAAACTACTCGTCACACTCTGCTTCATGATCGCCTCACTCACATCGTTAGCCGCCCCGGGCGCTGACCGCCCAGACAAGGCCGCCCTCCTGATGGTGCATTTCGGCACCACCTACGACGACACCCGCGCCCTCACCATCGACGCCATCAACGCCAAGGCCGCGCAGGCCTTCCCCGACATGCACGTGGCCGAGGCCTACACCTCGCGCATCATCCTCAAGCGCCTGGCCGCCCGCGGCGTCATTAAAGACACCCCGCGCGAGGCCCTCCTCAAGCTCGCCGCAGAGGGATATACCCACGTCTTCATCCAGAGCACCAACATCATCGACGGCATCGAGGCCGCAGCCCTCCGGGAGGAAACCGCCTACATGGCGCCCTTCTTCAAGGACCTCCGCATCGGCTATCCCCTCCTCTACTCAGTGGACGACTGCCGGAAGGTGGTGGATATCCTCGGCCGGCGCCACCAGCCCGGCAGGAAAGGAGCCGTAGTGCTCGTGGGCCACGGCACGGAGACTCCCGCCACCGCCATCTACTCGCAGATCGACTATATGTTCGCCTCGGAAGGCAAGCCGCAGTATCATGTGGCCACCGTGGAGGGATATCCCACCTACGAGACGACGGTGGAGCGGCTTCGCGCGGAGAAGGCCACCGACGTGCTGCTGCTGCCGTTCATGTTCGTGGCCGGCGACCATGCGCGCAACGACATCGCCGGCGAATGGAAGGAACGCCTCGCAGCCGACGGCTTCAAGGCCGAGGCCGTGATGGAGGGACTCGGCCAGGTGCCCGAGATCCAGGACCTCTTCATCGACCATATCCGTCAGGGCCTCAAGGAGCGTCCCCTCTCCCCTGTGGAACGCAAGACCACCTTCCTGAATTCCTTCAACGACTGACCACTCCTCATTCAGTCAGAAACGATCCATGATGGCGCGAATGAATTCCCGGGACCTCATCATCCTCCTTGCGGCGCTGCTGCTGACGGCGGCGGCCGCCTGCTCGTGGCGCAAGACTAAGGTGCTCGTGGTCAATCCCCTGCCGGCCCAGGCATCGGAGCTTATGGTCAACAACACCGACGGAGCCCTTGACATCACATGCACCCCCATGGACAAGGCCTCGGGATTCGCCGGCTACGACATAGTGGTGATGTATGGCCGCGGCCTCTTCCTCGACTCCCTGCAGACCGCCGAGCTGCAGAAGGCCGCGGCGCAGGGTGTGAAGATCTTCACGAGCACCTCGCGCAATTCCGGGCTCGCCCCGCGCCACAACCTCCCTCCCGAGGTATGCGACACGCTCCAGCTCTATTTCAGCAACCCCTGCCGCGCCAACTATGTCAACCTCCTGCGCTATCTGCGCCATATCGCCGGGCATAGCTCCGGCTACGGGGCGCCGGTGAAGCTTCCCACCGACATGCTCTACCATCTGGCCGACGGCAAGTATTTCAAAACGCCGGAAGAGCTCACGGCCTATCTGCGCAAGGCGCGGCTCTACAACCCCGGCGGCAGGAAGGTGGCCTTCATCTCCGGCCTCACCTTTCCCGTGGAGGGCAACCGCGCCCACGTCGACTCACTGATCTCGAAGCTGACGGCGGCCGGCTACAACGTCTACCCCATCTCCGCAAAAGGGGACGAGAGGGCACGCCTCCTCCGGGAGACGGAGCCCGACGCGGTGGTGTATCTGCCTATGGGCCGTCTCGGCAACGACTCGCTCATCAACTGGTGTTACGACCGGCAGATCCCCCTCTTCATGCCCTTCCCGCTCGTGGAGACGCGCGAGGAATGGCTCGACGCGGAGAGGCCCGTTAGCGGGGGCACGCTCAACGCCCGCGTGGTGGTGCCTGAGATCGACGGCGCGATGGCTCCGCTCTGCATTTCCACCCAGAACGCCGGCAGGGAAGGCTACGTCTCCCACACTCCCGAGCCGGAACGGATCGATGCCTTCGTCGAGCAGCTCGACCGCTTCATGCGGCTGCGCGACATGGCCAACGCCGACAAGAAGGTGGCGATCGCCTATTTCAAGTCGCCCGGCAAGGACGCGCTCCTCGCCTCGGGCATGGAGGTGATACCCTCGCTCTACAATTTCCTGCTCACGCTGAAGAGGGCCGGCTACAATGTCGCCGGGCTTCCGGGCAGCCTGGAAGGGTTCAGGAAAGAAATAATGAGACGCGGCTCGGTGATGGGCGATTACGCCTCCAACGCCCAGAAGGAGTTCATGGAGAAGGGCTCCCCCCTCTGGATCAGGCGCGACGTCTATGAGAAATGGGCGTCGGAGGTGCTGCTGCCGGAGAAATACCGCGAGATCGTGAAGCGCTACGGCAAGGCGCCGGGCCGACAGCTCTCGCGGGGCGACAGCATAGCAGTGGCCGCCATACGCTATGGCAACGTGCTGCTCTTCCCGCAGCCGCGCCCCGCGCTGGGCGACGACGAGTTCAGGCTCGCCCACGGCGCCAAAGTGGCCCCTCCCCACAGCTATGTGGCGCCATACCTCTACATGCAGAAAGGCTTCGACGCCGACATCCTCATCCACTTCGGCACCCACGGCAGCCTCGAGTTCACCCCCGGCAAGAACGCCGGGCTCTCGCGGGCCGACTGGGCAGACGCCCTCACGGGACGCCGGCCACACTTCTATTTCTACACCACAGGCAATGTGGGGGAGGCCATAATCGCCAAGCGGCGCACACACGCAGTGACCGTGACCCATCTCACCCCTCCCTTCGTGGAGTCGGGGCTGCGCAGCCGCTACAGCGCGCTGCTCGACGACATCCACGCCGCAATCGCCGATTCCGCCAGAAACACCTACGCCCTGAAGAAGAGCGTGATTGACCTGGGCATACACCGCGACCTGCGCCTCGACTCCCTCTCCCGGGCGCCATATACCCGGGAGGAGCTGGAGACGATCGACGGCTTCGTGGAGGAACTCGCCGCCGAGAAAATCACCGGCGCCTTCTACACCCTCGGGGTGCCTTACAGCGGCGCAGACATGCAGGCCACCCTCGTGGCGATAGCCGCCGACAAGATCGCCTACCAACGCGCCCGACGCGACCGCGAGGCAGGAAAAATCACCGACGCCCAGCTCCATGACGCCACTTTCGTGCGCCATCACTATTACAAAGACGCCCGCCACACCGTGGAGCTGGCCGCCAAAGGCATCATCACCGATGAAGACGGCCGCATGGTGGAGGAGTATCACAGGCAGCTCCTCCATTCACCCGAGGCCGAGCTCCGGACCATGCTCGGGGCCATGAGCGGCATCCCCGTGAGGCCCGCGCCGGGAGGAGACCCGGTGCTCAACCCCAATGTACTCCCGACCGGACGCAACATGTACAGCATCAACGTCGAGGCCACTCCCGACACGAAGGCGTGGAGCGACGGCGTGGCTCTCGCCGAGCAGACACTGGCCGACTATAAGGCGAAACACGGGAAGTATCCCGAGAAGGTGTCGTTCACATTCTGGGCCGGGGAGTTCATCGCCAGCAAGGGCGCCACGCTGGCGCAGGCGCTGCGCATGCTGGGAGTGGAGCCGGTGAGGGATGAGCAGGGGCGCGTGATGGACCTCAGGCTCACGCCGTCGGCAGAGCTCGGGCGCCCCCGCGTCAACGTCATGGTGCAGGTGTCGGGGCAGCTGCGCGATATCGCGGGCTCGCGCCTCTCGCTTCTCACCGAGGCCGTCAGGCTGGCCTCCGCGGCCGAAGGCGACCTCTATCCCAACTATGTGGCGGAGGGCACCGGGGAGCAGCGCAAGGCCCTCGAGGAAGCCGGAATGAAGCCGGAACAGGCGCAGCGGCTCTCCACCATGCGCGTGTTCGGCCCCGTCAACTCCGGCTACAGCACCGGCATGCTCGCCTACACCGAGAACTCCGGCAAATGGGAGAAGCGCGAGGAGCTTGCCGACGGCTTCGTCAACAACATGTGTGCCATGTATGGCGACAGCGCCAGCTGGGGCGTGCCCTCGCCGGCGGCCATGAAGGCGGCCGTGAGCGGCACGGGGGTGATCGTGCAGCCCCGCCAGAGCAACACCTGGGGGCCCGTGAGCCTCGACCACGTCTATGAGTTCACGGGAGCCCTCTCCCTGCTCACCACGCAGCTCGACGGCAAGGAGCCGGAGGCCGTGATGGCCGACTACCGCAACAGCTACACGCCCCGCATGCAGAATACGGAGCAGGCCGTGGCCGTGGAGACCCGCGCCACGCTCCTGAATCCGGTATTCATCAGGGAGCGCATGAAAGGGGGCGCCACCACTGCCGAAAGGTTTGGCGAGATGTTCAGGAATGTCTTCGGATGGACAGTGACGCGCCCCTCGGCCCTCACCGAGGGAATCTACGACGACCTGTATGACACCTATATCGCCGATGTCAACGATCTCGGGATACGCGACTATTTCGACAGGGAGAATCCCGCCGCCTTCCAGGAGATGACCGCCACCATGCTCGAGAGCGCCCGCAAGGGCTACTGGCAACCCTCCGACGAGCGGCTGAGGGAGGTGGCCGAGGCCCATGCCGACATGACGGAGCGGCATGGCGCTCCCTGCACGGAGTTTGTATGCGGCAACGACAAGCTCCAGAAATACATAGCCATGCGTCTACCCGCCGACAAGGCCCGGAAATACCGCCGCGAGATGGAGAAGGCCCTCGAGAGCCGCGACGACTTCGCGCGGCCCGACGGGGAGACCACCCCGCGCCACAGAGGGCGCGCAGAGGCCGCAAGGCATGCCACAGCCGTCTCCCTCGCCGCGCTCGCCGCACTCGCCGCAGTCATAACAGCCTATCTCGTATGGGCAAAACGAAGGAAAAAACACAACCGAAATGAAGAATAACCACATCATCGCAGGAGCGGCGGTCCTTCTGTCGGCGCTCGCCGCAGCCACCGCGCCCACAGCGGCCGCCAACCCCGCCGACTCCCTCATGTGGATGCCGGAAGACAGCGTCTTCATGCTTGAGGAGGTGACCGTGAAAGGGAAGAGCGCCCCGCAGCGCATCAGGGAAGGACAATACAACGTGAATGTCGTGGAGATCGCTCCGGCCCTCAACACCTCCGTCAACATGACCGACATCGTGGGGCGCACCGCCGGCATAAAGGTGAGGAGCGAGGGGGGGCTGGGCTCCGACTTCGACATCATGCTCAACGGTCTCTCCGGAAGCGCCGTGAGATACTTCATCGACGGGGTGCCTCTCGACACCAAAGGGGGCAACATCTCGCTGGCCAACATCCCGATGAACACCATAGACCGCGTGGAGATCTACAAGGGCGTGGTGCCCCCGTCGCTCGGCGCCGACGCGCTCGGCGGGGCCATCAACCTCATCACACGCAGGCAGAAAGACACCTTCCTCGACTTCTCGGTGTCGGCAGGAAGCTACCACACCTGGACAGCCAACGCCACAGGACAGGCCGTGGCCTTCGGCGGCAATCTCCTCGTACGCCCCTCGGTGAGCTACGAGTATTCGAAAAACGACTACATGATGCGCGACGTGGAGGTGTGGGACACCGCCACCGACAGATACATCCTGGCCGACCGCCGGCGCTTCAACGACCGCTACCGCTCCTTCTTCAGCCAGCTCGAGGTGGGCACCGAGCACAAGCCATGGGCCAAATACCTCTTCCTCACGGCCACCTACTCCACCCTCCAGAAGGGCATCCAGACAGGCGCCACCCAGGCCATCGTCTACGGCGACGCCCGGCGCCACGGCCACTCATGGTCGGTGGCCGGAAGATACGCCATCGACAACCTCCTCGTCAGGCGGCTCAACCTCTCCCTCTTCGCGTCGCACACCGCCAGCTTCCAGACCACGGTCGACACCGCTTTCCGCAAATATGACTGGAACGGCCGCTACACAGAGAGCCAGCGAAACGAGATCACCGGAGGCGCGAAGTCGATGCTCCACTACGACAGGCCGATGACGGTGGTGAGGGGAAACCTCGACTATTCCTTCGCCTCCCACCACAACGTCAACCTCAACTATATGCTCAACAACACGAGGACCCACCGCTTCGACGACGTGGACAAGACATACCACCCCTCAAGAGACCGACTCACCAAGCACATCCTCGGACTTGCCTACACGCAGACATTCGTAGACTCCAGACTTGTCAACACCCTCTTCGGAAAATCGTATATCGAGAACTTCGAGATCCTCCACCGGGAGAGCTACAACAATCCCGAGCATACCGCGCGCGCCACCAAATCCTTCTGGGGATACGGCATCGGGAGCCGCTTCGCCGCTACCGACTGGCTCAAACCGAAAGCCTCTTTCGAGCATACGGTGAGGCTTCCCCTCTCACGCGAGATCCTCGGCAACGGAGTCACCGTGATGCAGAACCTCGCCCTGAAGCCCGAGAGCAGCGACAACGTAAACGTCGGCATCCTCGGCGACATCCAGCTCCCGGCCGACAATTCCCTCTACTACGAGGTATCGGGCTACTGGAGAAACGTCTCCGACATGATCCACCTCGTGGTGGGCGAAGCCGACGGCACATCCTACTACACCAACCTCGCGAGCGTGAGGGCCACCGGCATCGAGGCCGAGGTGGGATGGCACTACTCCGACTGGCTCTCGCTGACCACCAACTGGAGCTACTCCGAGACCAAGGACATGAACCGGTGGCGCGAAGACGGCAAGCCGTCGATCACCTACAGGAACCGGATCCCAAACCTCCCCTGGCTCTTCGGCAACACCGACCTCACATTCGCCAGGAAAAAGATCATACGCGGCGACGACCGCCTGCGCTTCGGATATTCATTCCAGTACGTCCACTGGTATTACCTCACGTGGGAAGGATACGGAAGCCTCTCCTCCAAATCGAAGATCCCCTCGCAATACCGCCACGACGTCTCGCTCACCTATTCCTGGCTCAACGAGAGATATAACGTGACCCTCGAGCTCGACAACATCTTCGACTGCACGCTCTACGACAACTACCGTCTGCAGAAGCCGGGACGCTTCTTCTCCGTGAAGTTCCGTCTTTTCCTGCGTTAACCGCTGCTCACAGAACATCCACATATTTCATCATTCATAATAAAAAAAGACATGAAAAAAATTCAGTTCCTCGCCTTATCCGCACTCATCGCGGTCACGGCGCCATCCATGACCTCGTGCAGCAATGACGACAAGCCCGAAGACATCGGCGGCGAGACAATCAAGGACGTGCATTTCGACGTCTGGGTCTCCGCCGGCACCAGCAACGGCTCCGCCACCATCGTGAAGAGCGTCAACTCCCTCTCCGACCCCGGGGAAATCACCTTCAACAACTCCGGCTGCGACGTCACCGCCATTCTCGACGAGGAGATCATCGTGAAGGGACAGTACTATTACGAGATTCCACAGTCGGGCGACGGATACGGCAAATACCGCATCACCAACCAGGGCCTCGAGACCATCGCGCGACGCCCCTTCGGCAAGAACACCTACCGCACATACCGCTACACCCACGCATGGCTCGGCGACGGCAACCTTCTGATCATGAGCTCCGACGGCGCCCGCAAGGCCATTCTCTGGACCAAGCTCAACCCCAGCGACCTCTCCATCGTGGCCGAGGGCACGCTCGACTTCGGCGACAAGGTGCCCGTCGACGTGTTCACCACCTCCGGCCTCGTGCGCTACCGCAAGAGCGACAACAAGCTCATCTACCTCTTCTATGAATACGGCGAATACGAGGGATTCTACGCCGCCTTCATCGACGCCTCCAGCATGAAGGTGGAGAACGTGGCCTTCGAACAGAGGGCAGAGATCATGGCCGGATCGGCCTACGGCGAGCTCTTACAGAACAAGATGGCATTCGACAACAACGACAACCTCTACATCATCGCCAATTCCAGACTCGCCGGCGCCGAGAAATCGACCTGCCAGTATGGCCGCGTCGTAAGAATCAACCGCAACGAGACGGACTTCGACAAGAGCTACCTCGGATTCCGTACCAATCCCGCCGGCACTGCCGACCAGGGCAAGCTCCTCACCGTAGACTACATGGGCGACGGCAAGCTCGTGCTCAGCGTGCAGGACCCCCACTTCTGCGGCATCAGCTCCGACAACGCCCTCTACGAGGGATGGGGCAACGACTACAACGTCTACTACTGCATACTCGACATAGCCACCGACAAGGCCACGGAGTTCAAGTATGACGGCCAGCATCTCCCCTACTCGCAGGGCAATTTCGCGCAGCGTTCTTTCGTGCTTAACGGCAAGGTCTATATCGGCACCAATCCCAAGGACGCCGCTCCCACAGTGTATGTCTACGACATCCGTGAGGGAACGATGGTCAAGGGCGCCACTATCCAGCCGGGCTACGGCTTCGACAGAATAGTATATATCCAGAACTGATCCGCTTCAGGAGGTGTGGCCTTGCGGCCATGCCTCCTACCAACAAAATAACCCAACGTCATGTCACCAGCCAATAAAACGATCTTCAGCCTCCACCGCATCAGCGGCACAGTGATCGCCCTCTTTTTCCTTATGTGGTTTGTCACGGGGCTCGTGCTCATCTACAAAGGCTATCCGCGTCTCGACGCCCGCGAGACCCGCGCCCATATGGAAAGCCTTCCCGCCACACTACCTGCCCCCGACGTCATCCCCGACTCGGCGACCGACATCACGGTGAGGCAGTTTCAGGGGCAGACCCTGCTCTCCTACTCCGTGGGCGACACCGACACTGTGATGAGCGCCGACTCAGCCGCCGTCAGGAAAGTGGATTTCAACACATGTGCCGCAGTGGCCCGCAGATGGGTCAACGCCCCCGTAAGCCGTGTCGACACTCTCCGCGAACGCCAGCAGTGGGTGCTCTATTCGCGCTACGAAAGACAGCTCCCCATCTACCGCTTCCATTTCGACGACGGCCACGCCACACAGCTGTATCTGGCGTCGAAAACCGCCGAGCCCCTGCAGCTCACCGACCGCTCCTCGCGCTTCTGGGCATGGATGGGCGCCATACCCCACAAGCTATATTTCCCCTGCATACGCAAGGATGTCGATACCTGGAAATTCTGGATCACCCTCGGCGCCTCCCTCTGCCTGCTCGCCTCCCTGACGGGAGTATATGCGGGCATCTACGTATGGCGGAAGCATAAGCGGGCTTCCGGAAGATGGAGCAATCCCTTCAGGGAGAAATGGCTTCGCTGGCATTTCGCCATCGGCATGGCTTTCGCCATTCCACTCGTGGCATGGAGCGTAAGCGGCATCTTCTCCATGCAGAGGGTGCCGAAATGGCTGGTGCCGATGGAAGGAGACTACTTCTTCGACTACTCCACGATGTGGGGCAAAGGCACCCTGCCCCTCGCCGACTACATGCTCGACTACCGCACCCTCTCCAGCACATATCCCGACCTCAAGCAGGTGGAATGGGGCCGCTACGGCGGCATTCCGGTCTACACGGTGACGTCAGGAGACAGCGAGACACTTGTCGACGCCTCCGGGCCTCATCCGAAAGAACTCGTGATACCGGAGTCGGAAGTGCTCGCAGGAATGAGACGCCTCCACGGCGACAATGCCGACATCAGGATCGAGACACTCGACCACTACGACAACCTCTATTATTCCGTAGACGGCGACAGTCCGCTGCCGGTCTACAGGGTGACGGTGGCCAACGCCGACCGCGACCTCTATTATGTGGATCCCCGCTCAGGCCACGTGACGTATCTCAACACCAACAAGATATGGCGGAAGTTCCTCTTCAGCGGAATCCACTACCTCAACCTGCGCTGCTTCGCCGGCCACGAGACGATATGGCATGTGTGCATATGGCTCGTGTGCGTGACAGGCGCGGCGTTCTGCATCGATTCCGTATGGCTCGGCGTGAGATATATCAGGCGCAAACTGACACGAAAATCCAAACATTGACATCATGAGACACATATTGTTACTGACAGCCCTTCTCGGGCTGATGCTGACGGGATGTGGCGGCAACGCCACATCCGGCAGCGGGTCAGCTGCCACGACGTCGGCCGACTCGCTATCAACCGTGAAACCGAAATACGCCAAAGGGTTCCACATAACATACACCGATGACGGGACAGTGCTCCTTGATATCGGCGACCCGGAGAACGTGCAGGGGGAGACATTCCATTTCGCGCTTGTGGAGCGTGAGGGGGGCAAGGCCCCGGCCGGATACACACCGCTGAAAGTTCCGGTGGATAGGGCAATCTGCATGACTTCCCTCCAGCTTTCCAACTTCATAAAGCTCGGGCAGACGAAAAAGGTGGTCGGAATCACGAGCACGCGCCATCTCCACAATGCAGTCATGAATGAGCAGCTGAATAACGGCATGACCCATAAGATCGGCATAGAAGGAAACTTCGACAACGAGGTGATCATGGCCCTCGACCCGGACGTGATCCTCATCTCTCCCTTCAAGCGCGGCGGCTACGAGGCGATCAGGAATGTCGACATACCGATGGTGCCCCACCTCGGCTACAAGGAACTGACGCCACTCGGGCAGGCCGAGTGGATCAAGGTGACCGGGCTTCTCACAGGCCATGCAAAGGAGGCCAACGAGCTCTTCAGCGGCATCGAGCGGCGCTACAACAGACTCAAGGCCATGACCGACACGGTGAAGAGCCGTCCGAAAGTGTTCAGCGGCGAGATGCGCGGCGGCAACTGGTATGCCGTGGGGGGCGACAGCTTTCTGGCACAACTCTTCCGTGACGCCGGCGGAGACTACTTCCTCAAGGACAACAGAGAGTCGGGAGGCGTGACGCTCGACTACGAGACCGTCTACACCAACGCTGCCGACGCCGATTACTGGCGCATCGTAAACAGCTACGAGGGAGACTTCGACTACGAGGCCCTCAGATCGCTCGACTCCCGCTATACCGACTTCAAGGCATGGAAAGACCACGGCGTGATCTACTGCAACATGAAGGAGGTGCCCTTCTACGAGAGTATGCCTGTGGAGCCTGAGGTGGTGCTCGCCGACTTCATCCACGTGTTTCATCCGGCCCTTCTCCCCGACCACAGGCCGGTCTATTACCACCTGATGAAATGACAAGGCCCACCACACGTCTATGGCTCACTGTGATAGGCGTCTCCATACTCATATTCTTCATCCTCAACCTGCTTCTGGGCTCCGTGAGGATACCTCTCGGGTCGATAGTGGATATACTCACAGGCGGCAGCGGAGAGAGGGAGATATGGCGCAACATAGTGCTGAAGTCGAGGGTGCCGCAGGCGCTGACAGCCGTCATGGCGGGAGCCGGTCTGGCCGTGAGCGGCCTGCTGATGCAGACCGTATTCCACAACCCGCTCGCGGGACCATCGGTGCTCGGCATCAGCAGCGGGGCAAGCCTCGGAGTGGCGTTCGTGGTGCTTCTCTCGGGGAGCATCGGAGGCGTCGCACTGAGCAAGCTCGGCGTGGTGGGCGAAGTCACAATCACGCTCTCGGCCGTGGCGGGCTCGCTGCTGGTGATGGCCCTGATAGCGTTTGTGTCGCAGAAAGTGAAGGGCAACGTCACGTTGCTGGTAATGGGCGTTATGATCGGCTATATAGCCAACGCCATCATCGGGGTGCTGAAATTCTTCAGCGCCGAGGAGGACATAAGGGCCTACGTGATATGGGGTCTCGGGAGCTTCGCAAGGGTCTCCGGCGGTCAGACCACTGTATTCGTGGTGCTTATGCTCCTGCTTATTCCTCTTTCCTTCCTGCTCATCAAGACCCTCAACCTGATGCTTCTCGGCGACTCCTATGCCAGGAACCTCGGCCTGAACATCAAGAGAGCGCGTCTGCTTGTAATCTCATGCGCCGGAGTGCTGGTGGCGGTGGTCACGGCCTATTGCGGGCCGATAGTGTTCCTGGGGCTTGCCGTGCCGCATATCTGCCGCGGCATCTTCCACACCTCCAACCACGCCGTGCTGCTGCCGGCTTCCCTGCTGACCGGGGCATCGCTGGCCCTTGTATGCAACCTGATAGCCCGCATGCCGGGCTTCGAGGGGGCATTGCCGGTCAACTCGGTCACGGCTCTTGTCGGCGCTCCGGTCGTGATCTGGGTCCTCTTCCACAAGCGCAGGAGCCAGGGGTGAAGGATGAAGAGTCAAGAGTCAAGATTCAAGATTCAAGATTCAAGAGTCGTGAAGGGTCAAGAGTGAAGAGTGAAGAGTCAAGAGTTAAGAATCAAGGGTATAGCGGAGGTGGAGGGAGTCGTCGATGAGGATCAGGATCAGTGGAGTGGCGGGCAAGAGCCTTCTGCAATGCTCACGGCAGAGGCGCAGCAGAGCCGGAAAAAATCTGTCGGCGTCTGCCTCATCGCTGTCCCATAACTCTCTTGCAAGAGCCATGCGGCGGATGATTCCTATCATGGCTGATGAACAACCGGCCTCCAGGGCAACCCGACACAGGAATTCCCGGTTGAAGGTCACCTTGTGGCTGTGGGTGTCGAGATTACCCTCTGCCAGCTTCACCGCCTTGCCCACCATCAAGCCAAGCGCCACACCGTCGAGATCGAACTCCGATGCCGTCGCCACCGTATCGCCCACGGCGTTGCCGTAATGAATGAAGGCTGCGTCAGACAGTGCAGGAAAGGCCTTCCTCACCGCTTTCTCGCTTCTTGCCCCGGAGTTGAGCACAAGCATGCGGCATCCCGTAGCAACAGCCACCTCCATCTCCCGCCGTATCGACTCCATGAAAGCCTTATGGGAAAAGGGCATCACAACGCCGGAAGTCCCTATTATGGATATGCCTCCGATGACACCTACCCGGGGGTTGAAGGTTTTTCCGGCTATCGACTCACCATCGGTCACGCTTATCGTCACATCGCATCCCTCCGGACAGAGAGGCATGAGCTCCGCGGTCATCATCCTCCTCGGCACCGGGTTGACCGCCGGCTCACCGACCTCCAGGCCGAGGCCGGGCAATGTCACTACGCCTACCCCTTCTCCCCTCAGGAAACGAATGATGCCCTTGCCGTTTATCCTCACTGTGGCCGTGATTCTGCAACCATCGGTCACATCGGGGTCATCGCCGGCATCCTTCACAACCGTCGCGCTCGCGGTTGCGCCACCGACTTCACACTCTTCCATCCGGAATCGAAACACCTCTCCACCGGGCAATGATATCGCCACTTCCTCGCAAGACTCTCCTTCGAGCAGCGATATCAGCGCCCCCTTGGCAGCGGCGGTAGCGCATGAGCCGGTAGTGAAGCCGCTGCGTAATTTATAGAATCCGGGCACGAGATGCTCCACGGCCTTGCGCAGACCTACCGGGCCTTCCACCTTAATGAAGTCCTCCGACATTTCCGGACGCTCCACCACATAGACCTTCACGCCTGCCTCAAGAGCCTCCGATACCTTCCTTACGAAGCCTCCCGACTCGCCGCTCTCCTTGGTGATCACCGCATCAGGCGCTATTTCCTCAAGACACTTTCGTATGTCGCCGTCATCCTTATAATAAACAAGCCTGGAAACGGGAAATCCCTTTTCTTCCGCCAGGATCCTCGACTCCCGACGATCAAGGATCCTGAACCATGTCGGCGTCTCCCTCCAGAATGGAGAAAGCTTCCCGATGGTCTGCACTCCGGTGAGAGCCAGAAGCCGTGAGACACCGTCGCGCCTCATCCTACCGATGGCGTCGCCAAAGCCGGCACACCACACGCACCGCGGGTCGCGGGGGGGATAGCGTCGCTCATACCTCACCACCGGAACACCGAGCTCCCTCGACGCCTCCGAGATATTGGCATGAAGCGACTCCGCAAAGGGATGGGCCGCATCCACGATCAACCGGATGCCCCAGGCGCGGCAGAACTCCACAATCCCCTCCCGGTCGAGACCGCCGCACACTTCCGTCCCGTTGGCGAGCATGAGCTGCTGGCGGCCGCCACGCGTGGAATAGAAGAAAGGAGCGCCGGCCTTGTCGAGGACAGATGCCGCGAGACGCCCTTCGGTGGTGCCTCCGAATATCAGTATCATGGACGGAAAAGATGCTTGAAATCGCTCGAATAAAGACGCGAGAGCCCCTCGCGGTTGTCGATGGCGTCGCCAACCACGAGAAGGGTGGTGAGGGTGAGGTTGTTGTCGCGCACTATCTTCGCGAGGTCGCGGAGCACCCCCCGGTAGATTTTCTGCTCCTTCCACGTGAGTTTGTAGCATGCGGCCACAGGTGTCTCGGGCGGATAGGCTTCGAGAAGCTCCCGCTGCACATCCTCCACTATCGCGGCGCTGAGATAGATGCACATCGTGGACTGCGAGCGGGCCAGGAGATGGAGCTTCTCCTTCTCGGGCATGGGGGTACGCCCCTCGCCTCGCGTGAGGATGATGGTCTGCACCCGCTCCGGGATAGTGAACTGCGAGCGCAGCTCCGCAGCCGCCGCCTGAAACGAGGAGATGCCGGGAGTGATATGGTAAGACATGCCGTAGCGGTCGAAATACGCCATCTGCTCCTGGATCGCCCCGTAGATGCAGGGGTCGCCCGTGTGGAGACGCACCACGAGGAGACCACGGTCGTAGAACTCCTTCATCAGCGCGAACTGCTCTTCGACATTCATGGAGGCGGAACTCCTCACCACACATCCCGCCTTGGCATAATGCGTAAGCTCCACCGGCACCAGGCTTCCGGCGTAGAGGATAAGGTCGGCTGTCGAGAGGAACCTCTTTCCGCGCACCGACACGAGTTCGGGATCGCCGGGCCCGGCGCCCACAATCTCTATACGGCCGCCTCGACAGGCATCCGCATCCATCGCCACGGCAAAGGTGAAATCATTCCCCTCTCCCAGACAACCCTTGCTCTTCTCAATAAGCAACGGACCTTCTCCGGCAGCCTTTATCGCAGCGCTCTCGGCAACTCCGGCCACTCCGGTGACCTCCCTGACCTTTTCGGAGGGATTGGCGACAGCCACCTCCGACAGCTGCCAGGGCGCGTAGATCTCCACTTCGCCATCACTGAAACGGCGCGACAGCTCCGCCACGAGAGGCTCGTCTTTCTTCAGCTCGATAGTGGCCACCGACCTGACGGAAAGCGGCGAGAGACCCTTCTCAACCATCTTCGACTCAATATATCCGGATATTCCCTCCGGATCGCACTGCCGGCGACATCCTACCCCCAAAGCGAGCACTTTCGGCCGATAATAAAGCACCGGCACATCCACGTCGTAAGTCCTCGGGCCCACCACAATAAGGAGACGGCAGTTTTCCGGAAGCGCTTTCGGATCCTTCACCATCGTGACATTCGGAGGCAGCGTGCTTTCCATCCAGAGGGTGCCCCGGTCTCTGACATCGAGCAGCAGGGCCACCTGATTGCCGTTCACGAAAGAGAAAATGGCTTTGTTCATCCCCTCGCGCGATATATCGGCTGTCCAGCCGAAACGGCCGGCAAGGGTGTCGAGGGCCCATAACCCGGCGTTGTCGCTCTGGGTGGTGACCACCGGCTCCGCACCTATGATGCGGGCCACACGCCGCGCAAGCTCGTTGGCACCCCCTACATGACCCGAAAGCACGGGGATGGCATAGCGGCCGGAAGTGTCGACACACACCACCGCCGGGTCGCTGTATTTATCATTGACGAGCGGCGCAATCGCCCTGACGCAGATCCCGAGGGCTCCGATGAATATCACGGCTTTCGCCCCATCCATGCCCACACCCTTGCGGTGGAGACGTATACGGCTGTCGCCGAGCTCTCCGGCGATAACCGAAGCGAGCTTCATGCCCTCGGCGTTGACCGCCACTATAAGGTAAGACTTGTCCATTTCGGTTTTATTGCTTTGATTACTGTGATGGGATTATGGTCATCGACGGCTATGAGATGGCGCTCCTCGATATGCATGCCGGCGCTTTCAGCGGCGCTCGCAAATGCCATCAGACTCTCCTGACTGACTGAATTGAAAACCACGGTGCATCCCGGAAGGGCGTATTCGGCGACTTTGGCCACCATCTCCTCCAGACGGCCGCCGTGGCCGCCGATGAAGACCGCGTCGGGATGCGGCCACCGCGAGAGGTCGAGCTGCATGAAATCGCCGGTGACGGACGTGATGCCTGGTGCTCCGAAGCGGCGCGAGTTCGTCTCCATGAGCGCCACACCTTCGGCACGCCTCTCGAAAGCCACGATGTCAAGATGCGGGAAACGCAGCCGCGCCTCGATGGATACGGAACCGGTGCAGAAGCCGATGTCCCACATCACGTGTTTTTTATGCAGGTCAAGCATAGAAAGCGAAAGCAGACGTATGGGCATCTTAGTGATCATATTCCTGCGCCCTTCGAGATGCTCGAAATCCTCCTCCGGAATGCCCAACGGACGCCGGGTAGGTTTTGCTGCCTCGAGCACCAGGCAGTTCGGCATCTCGAAATCGCACTCTGTGGCTTCGATGAGCGTCATCTTCCTCACTCTTTCCTTCTCCTCGTTACCGAGATTCTCGCCCACGGTCATGTCATAGGAGATGTAGCCATAGTCGATGAGTCGCCGGGCCACGGCGCCCGGCGTCTTCTTTCTGTCGGTGAGCACACCGATGGGTGAGGCCCCGGCGATAAGAGCCGAGTCAAGACGCTTCCAGTCGCGTCCGGTAAGCGTCACGCACACCATATCGTGATACGCGAGACCGATACGGTGGCAGAGCGTCTGGATGCTGTTGAACGAAGGCCACACCTCGATCCCGGCATCCGGAAACTCGCGCTTCAATGTGGAGGCGAAGCCGCTGAATAGTGGATCGCCGGAAGCGAACACCACAACCTCATCATAATCCTCATATTGACGCAGCGTCTTCCTGACCGGCACTCCCAGCTCGATCCAGCATGCGTCGGCAGGAAGCATCCGCTCCACGATGTCGTGGTGACGCCGCCCGCCGGAGAAAACCTTTCCGTTGGCCACGATGTCGGCCACCCGGGAATCGAACCGTTGGTCACGGCTGTCGCTCAAGCCTATGACTACAAACCGCCTACACATCTCTGCCGGGCTTTAGCGCCGCCGCATCAGGCCAGCAGAGTATGGAGTTGACGAGGGTGGCCGCGAGGTTGCTGCCACCCTTGCGCCCCTCGACGATGATTTTCGGTATCGACGTGAATGGCTTCACGCCATGCTTGCTCTCGCAGACGTGTACGAATCCCACCGGAGCGGCTATTATGCCGCAAGGACGCGCCTTGCCGAGACGTATCAGCCGGCTGAGCTCCATGAGGGCCGTGGGGGCGTTGCCGAAGACGTAGAGTGCCTCCGGATGCTCATCCACGGCACGGCGGATTGCTGCCTGAGTGCGCGTGATGCCTTCGGCGGCAGCCTGCTCCGCGATACCCTCGTCGTTGAGATAGCACTTCACTTTCACTCCGAGGCGCTCCAGGGCACCCTTGCGTATGCCGGCCGCGGCCATAGTGACGTCGGTGACGATCGTGCGGTCGCCTTCGCCGGTGAGTGCCGCGTAGATTTTCCCCACGGCGCCCTCGTCGACCTTGAGGATCCTCTCCATCTCGAAGTCTGCTGTGGTGTGTATGGCGTGCAGGAGCGGCCATTTGAGGCCGATAGGGATATCCTTGCGGGAGAGCTCCTTCTCGATGGTCTGGAAACTGCGGGCCATGATGTCGCGCCCTATGGCCCCGCTGTCGCCCTCCGGCCCGGTGTAGTAGCCTCTGGGAGTCACGAAGCGGCCACACGACTCAAACGACGAGGTGTTGCCGATGATCACCACCGTAAACATATCTACGGCATCGGGGTCGAAGCTTCCGAGAGTGGTGACCGTTGCCGCCTCTCCGTCTCGTCCGGCCTGCCTCACATAGCCCACCGGAGTGTCGGCCGGGCGGCATTCGAGGAAAATCTCCCGGAGCCGGTGGAGCTGCCAGTAGCGCCCGTGGCTCCGGGGATTATAGACGGCGGTGACGAAGTCGGCATCGGCGGCAGCCCTTATCCGTCGCTCGATCACGGGCCAGGGTGTGAGCAGGTCGCTGAGTGAGATTACGCAGAAGTCATGGCCCACAGGCGCTCCGAGAAGGGCGGCCGCCTTCTGAAAGGCGCTGATGCCGGGAATCACCTCCACATCGACAGCGCTCCCGCTGCGGCAGGCCATCTCGAGCGCCAGAGGCGCCATGCCGTAGATGCCGGCATCGCCGGAGCTGATCACACACACATCCCGGCCTCCGGCTGCTATGGCGAAGGCCTTTTCCAGACGGTCCACTTCCTGATGCATGCCGGTAGTGTAGAGCTCCGCGTCGGGAGCGAGAAATCCCTTCACAAAGGGAAGATAATAACTGTAGCCCACAAGGGCGCGGCAGCGCCTCAAGGCGTCGACGGCAGCCAAAGTCATGTCGCCCTCGCTGCCCGGTCCTATTCCTATAATCGTGATCTTACTCATTTCCAATACGTTTTATGACGTCGTCACTTATGATGCCTACGGCAGACCCTGACGGAGAGCACCGTGCCCGTGACGGTAATTACGAGTCCTCCGAGAAGCACCACCCACATGAATATCTGATGAAGCCACTCCACGCGGTTGAGTCCGGGAATATCCATGGTGTGGAGGAAGCGGTAGCATATGGCCTGCGCCTTTCCCTTGGCGTCAAACACACGGAAAAAGCCGCGGTCGTTCCAATACACGGTAAAATGCTTCGTGACGGCCCTGTAGCCATCGACCGGGGCATGATAGAATATATCGTCGCCGACCCGCGTGATGCCGGTCACCTTCTCGCCGGTGGTCCTCTCCACCACGGGCCTCATGGCATCCGGAGAGAAATCAAGGGTCCGGCAGCGGTTGGTCGCTGTAATTCTGGTCTCCTCCCCGGCGCGTGTCTCGATCATCTTCACAGGACTTGCCGTAATCCGCGCGGACGACATCCTGGCCGGAAGCATCGTGAGGTCTACGTCCGCCTTCACGACCATCTCCTTCCCTTCGGGCATCGCGGCCGGCTTGATGAGCCAGTCGGGAATCTTTGCCAGACTCATCATTCCGCTGAAGATGAAGGCGAGCATGAAGAGGCCGAACACGAGCCCCCACGAATAGTGGAGCTGCCACCAGCGGTTTTTAAACACATGCATGGAGCGCCGCTTCACCAGGAAACGCACCGCTACCACCAGGCCGAATATCACGGAGATGGTGGAAAGCCCCGACATCCATATCACCACATCACGCCATAGACCCACATCACGACGGATCGGGGTGATGTAGACATAATGGGGCAGCGCTCCCAACCATGCCCAGGCGCGTCCCACACGGGTATTGCGCCCTACCACCTCGCCGGTCTTCGACGAGACGTAGGTGTAGGAGTCGTCGGCGCCGACCACACGGTAGATCGGGAGATGGGGCATCAGCTGGTTGAAGGGAATCCACTTGTCGATGTCGGCGAGGGTATCCACGCGGGCCACCTGAGTCCTGAAGGAAGAGGCGATGTCACGCAGATCGCCGGATGTGGGCGTGAAGGCGCCGTAGGTCTCGTCGCCTGCCTTCACAAGAGGTTTCTTCCCCGAAAAGAATATCCTGCATGTGGAGAAGGTGTCGGGCACTTCTTTCCAGACCTCCGAGAGGGAGGCGAGGCTCACCTCCTCCACCGGGGTGGTGGACGGGGTGAGCCTCGGAAACTGATGGTAGAGCATCACTATGCCCGACACATACCACATGATGAACATAACAGCCAGCGGGATACCAAACCATTTGTGACACTTATAAATGAAGCTGAATATCTTTTTCATCATGAATGTGGATATTTGGGTATCAGAATGAATAGCCTACCGACACCTTCCAGTTGATGTCCTTGCCAGGAATCATCTGGTTGCCGAGGCAGGAGACGTTGTAGTGGCGGTTGAAGAGGTTGTTGACCGAAGCCATGAACTCCACCCCGCTGTGCATGGTGTAGCGCAGGGAAAGGTCAGTGAGGAAATAGGAGTCGAGCTTTATGCCGTTGGCCAGATTGGTATAGACGGCATCCTGATAGGTCATCGACAGGGCGGCGCCCAGACCGCGCAGCGGGCCACGCGACACCTCGTAGTCGCCGGTGAAGAAGAACTGGTTTTTCGGGATATACGTGTACCGGTTGCCCCGGTCGGTGTTGACCTGCACGAAATCATTTTTGGAAATCTTTCCAACCTTCGCGTTGGTGAAGGCGTATCCCGCGCCTAACATGAAGTCGAGTATCTTATAGCTGACGTCGATGTCGAATCCCTCGGAGTGCATGTTGCCCACCTGGCCGCGCACCGTCTTTGTGACGCCGTCCTCCTCGAGAGTGCCGAGCGAAGTCACCACGTTCTGCTTGTGGATGAAGAAATACGCGCCGTTGAAGGTCAGGCCGTTCCATTCGAGCTTGACGCCGCCTTCCACCTGATAGCCCTTCTCGGGGGAGAACACCTCGCCGCCGTCTTCAGGATAGTATCGCTGTCCGTCGCGGTCTATGTAGATTGTGTTGTCGGTATAGACCGTATTGTTGGGCTTGAAGAAAGAGCCGATGGATGCATAGATGGAGAGAGGCTCCACAGGTACGTAGACGGCTCCGGCACGTCCGGAGAGGGCGTTGTTGACGATGGAGCTGTAGTCCGACGAAGCCGGCTTGGCATAGTGGCGGTCGCCGTTCTCGAGATTCACGCGGACAGAGCGGTATTTATAATAATCGTAGCGGCCGGAGAGCATGAACTTGAACTGCCTGCATACATCCACCACATCGGAGAGATAGACGCCCTGGTTGAGACGGTCGGAGATTGTCACCCTCGACATCATGGCCGTCATGGTGCCGTCAGACACCGGTGCATACACGGGGATGCGGGAGTCTGCTCCGGGGCCCGAGAATATGCCGCCGCCAAACGAGGGACGGTGTAGATAATTGACGGAATAACCGAGCAGATAATTGTGCTTCACCTTGCCGGTATAGATGTCGCCGGTGAGTTCCAGCTGATTGGAGTAGCCGTAGGATACGTGGTTGAAGGCAAGCGGAGATGAGTTGGTGAGGGTGTCGAGACAGATGTACGTCTTCACTCCGTTGCGCTCGTAGTAGTGGGGATAGATGGGGTCGGGGCTGGTGAGATAGCTCATCGACTCGGTCGACTGATAGTTGATGTTGTCGTAGCGGAACATCGCGATATCCCTGAGCCTGAAGGCATCGCTGAAGACGTGCTCGTAGCGGAGCTGGATATCCTGGGTGCGGTTGTTGAGGAAGTCCGACTCATTGTTGTATCTCGCCTTGCGGTTGAGGCCCGGCAGCTGCTCGAACTGGTGGAGGTAAAGCGAGCCGTTGGCGTTGTAGATGTCGTAGGGCATCAGCGTGGGCAGACCGGTGTCCGTGCCGTAGCGGTCGTTGGCGAAATTGTAGGTGAGCTGGAGATAGTCTGACTTGGTAAACCATCCGGAGACTGTGCCGTAGAACGAGAATCTACGCTCCATGTTGTCACGCCAGCCCGTGGAGTTGGAGACGTTGAGCGACGCGTAGTAGTTGAAGGGTCCGGCGAGCTTGCCCGACATTCCCATGAAGGCGCCGCGTCCGTGCCACGAGCTGAGGCTCAGGCGCGTGCGGAGATGTCTTTCCGCGGTAGGCTGCATGCGGGTGATGTTGATCACTCCTCCCACCACCGACTGGCCGTAGAGGGCGGAGGCGGGCCCGCGCAGCAGCTCTATGCGCGCCACGTTGGAGAGGTCGTGCATAGGCATGGAGGTGATGAACGAGCGCTGGTCGGCCACACCGTCGGTGGCTATGAGCTGGTTGGAGAAGCCTCTGATGTAGAATTCCTGGAAACCGCCGTAGGTGGTGCGGTTTTTCACCGACGGAAGGAAACGCATGGCACTCGATATATCCTCGATGCCGCGGTTGTCGAGCGTGGAGCGGTCAACTGCCGTCATATTGACGGGAAGGTATCTCTCGTCGATGTCAAACGGGAGAAGGGAAATGCTCTTCTGCTTAAACGCGATTACGTCAACCTCATGGAGGCTGGTCACACTGTCTGTTTTCTCGCCGTAGGAATCAGCGTCGCCGGCATATGCGGCGACGGGCGAGAGGACTATGCCCAATAAGGCAGCCCTTAAAAGAAAATCTGTCATAATGTTATTAATAAAACTTCAATGAAACCATTCAACGAGTGATTGGGTCAACCCGGAAGATAATATCAATATTCGCATCGGCAGGTTTCCTGACTTTGCCCCGTGCCGGCTCGCCTTCCCACGGCGCGGAGGCCGCAGTGACTTAGCTATGAGCCGGACGTTTGGTGTGGGCATTACAGTAGCGGGTACTGCTCCGGACTCTCACCGGATTCCCTCGGATGCCCTCCGGCATCCTTCCAAATGCGCTGCAAAATTAATAAACTATTTTTAACTTTCCAATTAAATTAGTAG
>CECF01007672.1_pt1 | contig 27883 bp, 29 predicted proteins | sample 554751 | NCBI WGS metagenome assembly CECF01 (sample SAMEA3182099, study PRJEB8094) | gut metagenome | biome: human; feature: gut; material: Stool; isolation source: human stools | place: Canada | collected 2012-06-12 | reverse complement strand
TCCATAAGGCGTGAGATTTCCTGGATTTTTATACACTCTATTAACAAGGAGGTCCGCGCCTTTCCTATATCCTTTTGATTTATTGACAGTTGAAAAAGCAATCCGTTCAATAAAATTTAACGTGACATTGTCTCTGAATTTACGTATATGCCTATGTATGCGCACATTGGGCTGAATGACCAAAATTGTCATGTGCTATGGGAAACAGTCAAATTGAACAACGGTGTGGAAATGCCGATACTCGGATACGGAGTGTTCCAAATCCCCGATGCCGCAACCCAACGATGCGTAGCCGATGCCCTCGGCGTAGGATATAGGCTAATCGACACCGCGCAAATGTATATGAACGAAGCAGGCGTGGGTGCCGGCATACGTCAAAGCGGCGTTAACCGCCACGACATCTTCCTGGTCGACAAAATATGGTTTTCGCGCTATCCCTACGACAAAGCCAAAGCCTCGATTGACGAGTCTCTCAGCAAACTCGGCACCGACTATATCGACCTGATGCTGCTCCACCAGCCTTACGGCGACGTCTACGGCGCATATCGTGCGATGGAAGATGCCATGAAAGAAGGCAAACTCCGCGCCATCGGTGTGAGCAACTTCCCCTCCGACCGTTTCATCGACCTTGCAAGCCAGGTAGATGTGGTTCCGGCTGTCAACCAGGTAGAGGCCAACGTGTTCAACCAGGAAAAGGATATGTTCCAATATCTCAAGCCCTTCGGCACCCATATGATGGGCTGGGGACCACTTGCCGAGGGCAAGAACGGTTTCTTCACCAACCCCGTCCTCACCGCTATCGGGGCAAAATACGGCAAGAGTGTGGCCCAGGTGGCATTGCGCTTCCTGGTGCAGCTCGGCGTAATCGTCATACCTAAATCGACCAAAATCGAGCGTATGCGCCAAAACCTCGACGTGTTCGACTTCACACTGTCGGCCGACGACATGGCCGCAATCCAAAAGCTCGACACCGGCAAACCCTTTATACTCGGTTCGCACGAAGACCCCGAAATCGTGAAATGGTTTATGCAGTATAAAGATGCATAATCTCTAAGCACGATGCAAGAAAGATACGGTAGTGATACCTTGAAATGGTATCGTTACCGTTTTTTTGTCACAACAGGCAGTTTATCATCGAAAAAAAACGGAATATGCGTATATCGTACAAATAACATCTAAATATTTATCACAATGAAACCTACAAAAAACCGCAAATTCTGCCTTGGCTGTCAGAGGCCAAAAATGCTTTTCGAGACCAAAGCCAAAGCCAACAACTTTATCAAGTTTAACAGTCCGGAAATATCAGCCAACTCCCACAAGGTGCCAAAGAGGAGTTATTATTGCCCATTTTGCTGCGGATGGCATGTTACAAGCGTTGAATCTGAAAGAGCACAAGCCTGCGAAGAGCATGACCAACAAATGTTAGACGCCATACACGCGATTAATCATCCTAAAGCACCATGCGATGCGCAAGATAAATCCATTGAAAGCAAGCTTAAGAACGAGCTTAACGAAATCTGCGTAAGAATCGACAACACTATTACCCAAATTGAATCTGCCCTCATCCACGCCGAAACTTCAAAACTCTGCACGAAATTCGAGCAGCTTTTAGAACTACAAAACAAATTACACGCCAAGAGCAACGAGTTTGATATCCATGGCGATACTATCGCCAAACGCTTAGAAAAGATTGAGAAAGCGAAGGCCACATTCCTTTTTGTATACGATTACTTTACTGACAAAGATAAACGTCAGGAATATTTATCCCGGCTGAGCGATGAGGAAAAATCCGAGCGCACCAACATAATGATTAACAACATTGATGTTATCGACCAGATTAACGAACGATTTGACGAAATAAAGGCTTCAGAATCCCAATCGGGCACTTGCGAGAAAATAGAAGGCCTATGCAGCGAAATTACTAACGTACTTATGCCCAAGCTTATAGGTGTAACAAATAAATTGAAAAAATATTTTACGGGTAAAATAGAAGGTATCCGCACTTCCCTACATCGCGCCCAAGAGAATATCGACACATTCTACGACGGCTTGCTGCAAATGATACAAAAATATATCGAGCAGGCACGCGAGGCCATCAATGCCAACGATATTGCTCTTTGTGAGCAAAATCTATCGCGTGCCGAGAATTTGCTTCCTGACATAGTTTCTGAAAGAGAACAGGACCTCTATGACCAAATTGCACAATTGCGAGTCCTTACTGTAAACTCCATATCAGGACAAGCGGGCTAAGTACCAAGTGGCCTAAAGGCTGTGCTTCCTGAGCCAGTGGAGCATGGTGTGATACACCTTTTGGCGTATTTCCCTGCTCGACAGGGCTAAGTCGTGGAGGCCACCGTCAAATGTGACTTCTGTAACATCCGGCCCGAGCCGACGTCCATACCGCGAGATAGCTTCGACATCGAGTATGGCGTCGGCCCGGCTATATTTTTCTTTGGAGTCACCGCTTTTTACCGACTCAGCCGAGTGCATGAGCAAGACGGGCACCTCGATTTTGCGACGACGTAACAGCTGCTGCGCCCTGTGGATTGCGCGCACCCAGCCCATGTCGGGGTCGGGTAATACGTCGGGCTTCCATTCTACACGGTAGTCCCATTCGCCCCCATATCGAGTAGATAGCGATTCGGCATATCCGCTATCGGGCTTCTGCCCTACCCTGACATTTGGCAACACACGCCCCATGGCACTGACGAGAGGCATGGCCACGCGGCGCATCAAGGGAGGCAAGTTCCAGTCAAGAAACGGACTGTTGAGTATCAATGCCTTGATAAGCGGCGACGGTGCTTCAGACATATACAACGAAGTGGTTAGGCCACCCGTCGAATGACCGAGCAATGCCACCTTGTCATTACCGTCAGCCCTGATTATGTCGACAGCCGAGTCGATATCGGCAAAATATTCGTGAATATCCCTGACCTGGAACATCTTTTGACCGGCCATGAACGAACGGCCATACTTACGCAGGTCTACGGCATAGAAGTTATAGCCATTGTCGGCAAACATACCGGCCATTTCAGCCTGTAGAAAGTAATCGCTGAAACCATGTACGTATAATACGGCCTTTCGGCTCTTGTCTTTCGAGAGCCGACGTATTACCGTGCTGCGCACGTGACCACTATAATCGTCGGGATGCGGTATATATTGCATTTCGAAACCGGCGCCCAAAATATCAGGCAACCAGCCTGTCTTGTCATGTTTCATCACTTTTGAGATTTATATGCTAAACGCCCCCGAAAGAGTTTTAGTTGACTCTATAAGCTGACAAATGACTTTGCGGACGGACACAAAAAAAGGGAAAGCTTACTACATCGCGCCGCTACAACCCGATACCCTTGCTTCGGTCAAGACCTGGGGGATTTTCGGGGAGCTGGCCGTGTAGGACTTTCCCGGGCACAAAATTACAACATCCTTTCGACCCGGCCAAGAGGAGTCATAAAATTTAACTAAAATTCACACTAAGCTAACTGCGTCAAGAGAAAAAGAAGGCTGTAGGCAAACATCGACATGGCCGTAATGCCCAGAAATGGATTTAGGGCATGGCCGTGCATACGAGGCATACGCAGTGCAATCGCCAGAGCGCCGACGAGGTATGCAAGCGGTGCGGCAAGCCAGCCACACGGGAGCGCCAGCCACCCCGGGGTCATCAAGACCACGGCAGCAAGCGCGTTGACAAAATAAAGCCAGGGCATAGCCCGGCGACCGAGGGTATTGGCAAGGGTATGCTTGCCCACGGCAAGGTCTTCGTCGGCATCGCGATAATTATTGATAATAAGCACGTTGGCTCCCATCAGGCCAATCGAGGCAGAGGCGGCCAAAACCGACGCAGACCACGAAAGGGCCTGCACATAGTAGGTGAAATTGACCGGGATAATGCCGAAGAATAAAAATACGGCGACCTCGCCCATGCAATGCGTAGACAAGGGCCACGGCCCGGCACTATATGCAATCGCGAATACCCCGATAAGTGCCCCGACAGCGATGAGCCACAGACCGCCCCAATATGTCAGGGCGAGGCCAACACAAGCGGCGACACCGAGCACGCCAAAGGTGGCATATTTCATGGCCCCCGGGGTAAGGTCGCCCTCAGTGACACCACGCCGAGGCCCCTCGCGCCCGGCGCGGTCACGCCCGGCGCGATAGTCATAATACTCGTTTGCAAAGTTCGACGCCACCTGGCAGAGCAGTGCGAACAAAAGGCACAGCAGCGCAGGCGCGGCCCGGAATACGCCGTCGGCAAGCGCGTATGCCACCGCAGTGACCACCCCGGCCACCGACACAGGCAAGGTGCGGAAGCGCACCGCCTCAATCCATGCTCGTGTTAGTTTTCCCATTACAGTATGCAATTTAAGTTTCGCAAGTCTACGACTTGCTCACTGTTAATAGTTTATCGGTTAATGGTTAGCTTTAGACAGTGCGCAAGTGGCGTATTTGCGAAACTTGAATATGCAAAATTACGCAAAATTCGCCGAACGGCGAAAGTGTTAAATAAAGAAAAAATCGAACATACATGGCGAAAAAAAATAATTAGTGCCGTAGGTTTGATGTAAGGCAAACATTCCCTTACCCCATCAACAATGACACACCGCCATCAGCTAAGCCCCAAAACACGAGCAATCCTCACCGCCCGTATCGAGTCGAGCCTCGCACGGATATTTCCGCCGCTACAGCTCGGTGGCTCCAGTGTCAGATGCCACCTGTCGATGAACTGACACCGACGCCATTCTCCTCCCTCCAAACAAATTTTGTCGAACATTAAAAAAGCAGAACCAAAAAAAATTCGTAATTTCGCATCATTCTCCTCCCCCTCCTAAAAAACGATAGTTATGAGTACCAATATCGACGATATCATCCGTTTGTTCGTACGCCGCCAGGCCACAGCCGAACAACGCCGCCAGGTCAAAGAATATATTTATGACAATGCCGACAATTTCAACGTTCTATTAAGAATCATGCGCGAGGAAGCCATGAAAGACATGGGTCTCAACCCCGACGAAGACTTCCTGCCCGAACTCCTGAAAGAACGGTCGCCCCAAGCCTTTGGCGAGTGTCCGGCCTTTGCCTGCTATAACAACAAACAGATAATATCAGCCGATTTTGCCGACGGTGAGTCAGACGACGATATTTTCGGCCACCTATGCCGGGAAATCCTCTACGAACAGCCGGCCTGGTACTAATACTAAGGAACCAAAAACTTCACTAACGACACAGTGACACCCCGAACAGCGAGTGCCACCGTGTCGGCATTTTTCTATTAATCAAAGAATAATACTTCAACAGAAATAATAAGCTTATTTACACATAGAGTTTTCGACTTTTAGACCAATATTAAAGCCATATACTCCACTATTAAAGTCTGACTAAGAGAAAAATTTTGGAGATTACGTAATTTTTTGTAATTTTGCTGTTGTATAACACAATTTTACAGCATATCTTCCGGGCTTAATATGATAAAAGCGACACTCGAAAAAGTTATCAACGAAGACATGGCTGAGATTTGGCAGATATTGAAGCCAGACGAACGCCGCGCCGTAGCTGAAAACTTACAAATACACAACTTCAAGAAAAACCAGCTCATTTATGCCGAGGGTGAGCAGCCTGAATATTTGTGGGTACTCCTCAAAGGCAAGGTAAAAAAGACCAAAGAAGGCGTCGGAGGGCGTGTGCAGATTATCCGCCTCATCCGGCCGGTGCAATATTTCGGTTACAGGGCTTTTTTTGCCGAAGAGCCATACGTGTCGAGTGCCCTGGCATTCGAGCCTTCGACGCTCGGGGCAATCCCCCTGACACTCGTCAAGTCGCTGATTGACCAAAACATACAGTTGGCATGGTTCTTTATCCACGAGCTGTCGCACAACCTGGGCGGCTCTGACACGCGCATAGTCAACCTAACCCAGAAGCATATACGCGGGCGCCTGGCCGAGGCACTGATAGTGCTCCTCGACAATTATGGTTACGAAGACGATAACTGCACCCTCAAAATATATATGGCACGCGAAGACCTGGCAAACCTGTCGAACATGACCACCTCGAACGCCATCCGCACCCTGTCGACATTTGTGACCGAAAAGATATTGCTCGTCGACGGCCGCCGCATCAAAATCATCAACGAACCCCAACTGCGCAAAATCTCGAAATTCGGCTAAGCCTTTGAGATTTAAGGAGATATGCACACAGCCCAACGAGGCTGTGAGACCCAACTGCCGTTTCGCCGGTGTCGATAATGACTTCTTACCAACACATACATTTCCCTGAAACAAGGGTCTGTATAAGCGATTGAATTGTTGATATTCATCGTGTTAAAAATTATGTTTGCTCAAAATTGAGCGCCGATTTGTGAATACAATATCATCAACCCTCTCTTGGGCAGTTGCTTATTATTTATAGTAAGCAAATAGCGTGTCAAATATGGTGCGCTATTTTTGTGTCATACCAGATGAAATTTTAACATTCCATATTTAACGAATCCTTATTTTGCCGGTATAATTCCGTATACTCAAATACAAGGCAAAATGAACACGTTTAAATCCCTACTTGACATGATAGATACCCTAAGCACTGAGGACGAGTGCAGGGAGTATCTTGAAGAACTGGTTTGGAACGGACAACCGAAATGTCCGTATTGTTCCTGCACCGAAGAACCATGGAAACTGACTTCATTCGGTCGGTTCCGTGAAAACTCCAGCGTTCGGTCTTTTGTCGAAAGGCAAGGTTCATGCCCGAGTTATACCCGATGCCAAGAAAAGAACCCTACAGGCAATAATTGATGAACTTGTACAAGCAAAACATTTACCCAAATATTGCAAGGAGTTTGTTTTCCGCTACAATACCCGAGACAAGAGTGACGGAGAGCACTTTGAGGAGTTCTTGAAATCCAAGCACGACAGATATCTTTATGGAGAGATAATTATGCGGCCTGCATACGTTGACTATAACATGCGGCTCACATGGGAACGGGACACGAGGTTTAAATTAAAAATACGGCTTTTAAAGATATTCTACGGCATAAATAGGCATTCTTTGCTGATTCATCGAATGGGTCGACATTTTATGTTATACAACATATTTTCAGGCAGTTCTGCGATATGCTCTTGTATGTTTCAAAAATTTTTGCTTACTTTGCGAATTAAGAACCCTCAAAAATTTTAAGCAAGAAACAGAAACATAAAAGAATAAGACATATTTCAAACGACTTTTAGACAAGTTATTTGGCTTTTAGCAAATCTGGTAAATTAGTTAAGGAGTCCCAAATGATTAGGTCGAAAGTAGGTTTGTACCCGATAAGGGCGCAGACTGCTTTTTACTTATTTGGACTCAAGGTTTACCAGAACCCGCTAAAGCAAATGAGGAAAAAGTTTAGGCTGTCGCTCTTTTTTGTTCGGTAAACCTACGAGACCATGAACTATAAGTTAGAATATATTACGCGGATGCTCACCAAGATATCGCACAAGAGATTGGAGAGCTACGTTATACACCGAATTTGGAACACACTCGACAATCCCGACGTGCATTTTGTGTTTCAGCAATATGTGATACGCAAAGAGGGTAAGTATGCACTCGCCGACCTTTATCTACCACAAATAAATCTTGTCGTGGAGATTGACGAGCCTGCACATTTCCAAAACACTGAAGCCGACACAATTCGGGAGCGTGAAATTTCAAAACTTGTTGATGTAGTACGAATAAAGTGCTACAATGAAATAAACGGCGCTTCAGAACTTTGTTCATTGGAAGAACTCAATCTACGCATAGATGAAGTAACTACCCTCATCAAATCAAAAATCGCAGAATTAGGCACTGATTTCAAGGCATGGAAAGGCGTGGACACGGTAAATGATATTTGCCAAAGAGGATACATAAGTGTCGGTGAGAACGTATTTCTTTACACAATAGATGATATTGCCGCCATATTCGGCACAAGACCCAAGCATCGAGGCTTTCTTCGAGCTTCGGGTGTAGGAGTTCCAAACAAACCCAACGAGGTTGTTTGGTGGCCGAACACCGAACACAAGCTATGGGACAACTCAATTTCGGAAGACGGAAAGACCATAACAGAATGTCCGAGAAACCCGACCGAACAAGAAAGCCACATGAGGCGATACCTCAACAGCAAAGAAAAACGTATAACATTCTTGCGTTACAAAGATTGGCTCGGCATAACCTCATACCGCTTTGTGGGTGTTTTCCAAATCAATCCAACCAAATCAGAAAAAGAACATAAGTGTATCTGGGAGCGCATTTCTGATACTTACCAACTTTAAAATCAATAAAACTTATGGCATTAACAAGTAAACGGGCCCAAGCAGTCATTGCAAAACAAATTGCGAAGTGTTGCGATGATATTAAATCAGATATAGGGGCAGTACAGCGAGATCTTCAATGTATTAAAGAAGCTGAAGACGAAGGCGAAACCGAACGAGCACAACGTTGGTTGGAACATGCTCAAAATGACACATCCTCTCTTGAGGCTAATATCGCCATACTTAAAAGCTTGGACGCCTCCAATTCACTTATTGAAGTTGCTTCAAAGGAACTTGAAAAGTTTCAAAGTAAAACCACAGAAGTAGAAGAAAGCAATAGAAACAGTAGTAAAGGATTTTGGATAGGTATGGCAATATTAGCAGGTATTGCACTTCTGTGCTATATAATGTCTGAACTCGGATATGAATAATAAACCAATAAAATCATAAATTATGGGACTATTTACAAGTGACAAGAAAAGTCGCATTGAGGACATCAAGCGACAAATTGAACGTTTTAAAAACGACATAGAATGTGCGAAAGGCAATTTACAACGTGCAAAGGCATCATTGGCAACCGCAAAGAAAAACAAAAGCGGTGTTGCCGGATGCCAACACAATGTCGATGGTTATAAAAGACGCATTGAAGATTTGAAAAAACGGATAGCGTCAGCTAAAGAAGACATTGCCCGAATAAAGAAAGAGTGATGAAATACATTCTCCTCGCTCTGCTCTACTTATGGCGCAACTTTTTCAAGTGCCTCTTTTGGTTCATCGTATTTCTGATATTCTACGGACTAAATTCATTACTGAACTGATATGAAGATACCTGGATTAAGTTTCTCTCTTAAAAGAGCTATCGGTATAACGGCGGTTAAACAAAAGATAGCCCGTAAGACCGGCATACCCACCACCAAACAAGGTTTGGAGCGCAAGGTGGGAAGAATGATATTGAAAGGACTATTCGGGAAGTGACAAACTGACTGAATAGTAATCAACACAAAGCAGTGGTACGTCGTAAGATGTGCCACTGCTTTGTATAATATGCTGATTTCAAATTTATTCACAACAATGAAACGATTAAAGGACTATAATATAAAAGGAGTTATTTCAGAATTGGAAAATATCATCAATCCCAATGCACGGTTATCAATTACTCTTGATAGTCTGCTTTCTGTGCTATCTAAAGAGCGCGAGAATTATATAGAGATTGGTTATGGCGAAACCCTATCCGCTGCATATCATAATGCAACCGTTTCTGATAGGAAGTGTAGACTCGTGCACGTATTCTTTTCACATGATTCGGGAATAGGGATACACGAATTCTACAATTTCACAACGAAGTTGGAGAATGATGTAATCTTTGGGTTTTCTTATGATGCGGAGAGTAGGGTCAAGTTGGTTATGATATGTAATTGACGCGAAAACGTTATATAGACAATGGCGCATCTCACGAAGCACCACCGCTTTTGCAAAAGATACAAACTATGTACCTTTGCAGATTGTTTAATTCGTAAAAATGATTATTCTATGTCAATAACACCCTCGCGGAGGGCATTTTTCCTGACAAATCCCGATTAATCGAGAGGAAATCTGAGCCCAAAATTCTATGAATTGACCTTCATTATCGCCTTGGCTATGCTGATTAGGCCCGGGGCGTAGCGTTGTTTTAACTCGTCGTAGGCCGTGTCGGGGCGCGATGCGAGGGTCGCGGCAATATCCTTGTACTCGTCGGCGGTTATAAGTTTATGGAACGATGTGACAAGGCCCTTTCTCTATGAGTTCGACAAAGTGATTTTGTATGGTAGCTACCTTTACTCCCTTCGATTCGGCAATCTCGGGCACAGACAGGCCGGCATTGAAAAGTATAAGAGTCTCCTTGACACTCGTACCCTTTGGCGTAGAGCCGCCGAGACCTTCGAAACGACGTATCGCCTGGACAAAATGTCGGCCATATTTAGCGGCCTTAGTCTCGCCGACGCCCGACACAGCCAGCATAGCATCGAGGTCGGCGGGGCGGCGACGGGCCATGTCGAGGAGCGTGGCATCGGAAAAAATAAGGTAAGGCGGCAAGCCCTGCTTGCGCGAAATATCCGAGCGGACGGCCTTAAGCTGTTCGAAAAGCTGCTCGACAGGGTCGGTAGAGACCACAATTTCTTTTTTTGCCGACTTTTTCGATTTCAAAGCCTCGGGGGGCGGACATACCGACAGCTCGATGCGCTCGATACCGCGAAGTATACGCATACCATAGGGCGTGACATTGAGCTTGTTACCACGCTCATATGCCATCTCGAGCAAACCAAGCTGGAGCATCTGGTTGATATAGTCGTTCCACTCCTCGTACATCAGGTCGGCCCCGACGCCGAATGTCGGCAAGAGGTCATAGCCGGCCTGTCGCACGTCGTAGCGCTGCGCTCCTCGCAATATGTTGATAAGCATCGCTATGCCGATTTCCTGCCTGGTACGCATCACGGCACTCAATGCCTTCTGGGCCAGGATAGTGCCGTCGAAACGCTCGGGCTTGTTCTTACAATTGTCGCAGTTGCCGCAGTCGCAGTTGCGTTCCTCACCGAAATAACTCAGCAATATGCGCCTTCGGCAGACACGTGCCTCGGCGTATGCCTGCATACGGGCAAGTTTCTCGAGGTTTACCTCGCGCTGGCCCGACTCCTGGGCAAAATTGCGGCGCATAATCACGTCGGCATACGAATAAAACAGTATTGCCTCGGCCGGGAGTCCGTCGCGGCCGGCACGTCCTATTTCCTGATAGTAGCTCTCGATGTTGCCGGGCATGTTGCAATGCACGACCCATCGGATATTGCTCTTGTCTATTCCCATGCCGAATGCCACCGTGGCACAAACCACCTGGGCCGAACCGTCGAGAAAAGCCTTGAGCGAGGCATCGCGCCCCTGCGGCGACATGCCGGCATGATAACACACCACCCGGAGGCCGAGGGCGGCAAGCGCCTCGCACGTGCTCTCCGCACCCTTACGCGACAGGCTGTAGACTATGCCCGAGTCCTGCGGGTATTTCGCGGCCATCGAGGCTATGAAGCGCATACGGGTCTTTTTGTCGGGGTTCGTGTAGGCACGCAGGGAGATATTGGGACGGTCGAACGAAGTGAGCAGGCAATAAGGGTCGTGCAAGCCGAGCTGCGCGACAATATCGTCGCGCGTAAGGCGGTCCGCAGTCGCCGTCAGGGCAACGACAGGAACCGACGGGAACAGTCGCTTTATTGACGACAGGGCCGTATAGTCGGGCCTGAAATCATGCCCCCACTGCGATATGCAATGGGCCTCGTCGATGGCGAAAAGGCTTATATTCAAAGCCCTGAAGCGGTCGAGCTCGAGCAAGAGGCGTTCGGGAGAGATATAGAGCAGCTTGAGGCGGCCGTTGTACGCCGCGTCGAAAATACGCTGATTTACCGACTCGTCCTGGTTAGAATGAATTGCCGCCGCCGGTATGCCGTTTGCCACCAGGCCCTGGGTCTGGTCCTGCATGAGTGCTATAAGTGGCGAGACCACTACCCCGCACCCTTCGGACAAGAGTGCCGGCAACTGATAGCAGATAGACTTGCCACCGCCGGTAGGCATGATGACAACGCAGTCGCGACCGCCTGATGCAGCCTCTACGACCTCGTACTGCCCGGGGCGGAAAGAGTGATAGCCATAGAAACGCGCCAATAGCGACAAGGCACGCTCGTAGAGTGTATTATTTGTCATTATGCTCCTTTCTGATGATACGCTGGCGCGCGTCGAGGGCGTCGATTAGGGCCGTCAGTTCGCGCCGCATGGCATGGAGACGCTCGATGGTCTGGTGCAGCCTGTCGACATTCTGCCTCGTGCTGCGCAGATGTTCGCGCGCGCCCTCTACGGTCAGGCCCTTCTCTTTGATAAGGAAGCGAATCACGCGCAACTGCTCGATATCGGCCGAGGTGTAGAGGCGTCGTCCGCCGGCATTGCGCTTGGGACGCAGCGTCGGAAATTCCGTCTCCCAATAGCGTAGTGTCGACGCCGGGAGCCCGAGCATCTCGGCCACGTCGGCTATACGGTAATATTTCTTATCGAGCTGGTCCATGGTCAGTCCATCACGTGGCCGGCATTTTCGGCCAGGTTGATTATCTCGTCGTATTGCTCGGGCGAGAGGTCATAGAAATAGTAATTGACCGGGTTTTGAGGCGCGCCACGGTAGCGCACCTCGTAGTGCAGGTGCGGCCCGGTCGATTTGCCGGTATTGCCGACAAGCCCGATAAGGTCGCCGCGCTTCACCTGCTGGCCGGGACGGGCTATGAGTTTCGACAGGTGGGCGTAGCGCGTGGTGTAATTGAAGCCGTGGTCGATTTCGACCATATTGCCATATGCGCTCTGCCACGAGGCTATGCGCACACTGCCATCGGCGGTGGCATAGACCGGCGTGCCGACAGGGGCCGAAAAATCCATGCCTTCGTGAAACTTCATGGTGCCGTAGACAGGGTCGCGGCGCACACCGTAGCCCGAGGCCATGGTGCGCAGGAATTTCTCGGGCACGGGCTGTATGGCCGGCATGTGGGCAGTACGCGCCTTGTTGCTGTCGACCTGCGATGCAAGATAGTCGTATGATTTAACCTGTGTGTAGACCATCTGGTCGAGGCGGTCGAGCTTGTCGCGGACGAGCGACACCAGTTCGTCGTCGGGCAGCGAGTCGAGGCGGTCGAATATGCGCTGACGCTCGAGGCCGGCATAACGCCTGGCGGCACTCAGCGGCTCGGCCTGCATCATGGCGCGGTAGAAATTATTGTCACGCTCGGCGAGGTCTTCCATCACGGCGATAGCCTCGTCGGCACGGCGTCCGAGCAGGTCTACACGGGCCTGGAGCCGTTCGTTCGACTGCCGCAGCATCTTCTCGCGCGGCGTCTCCACGAAGCTGTAGAGTGCCACTCCTATCACAGCGACCACTGCGATGGCCCACACATACGGGCGTATGGCAGCGGCAATGCGGCGACGCCTGTCGGGATAGACGCGCTCATACTGCTCGGTGGCCGGGTTGTAACGGTAGAAGACTTTCACGCTCGAAATGTGATGGTTGATATGATAGACAGCCCTAAGCTGTGAAAATTTGCAAAAGTGGGAAAAATCCGCTAATTTTGCACTTTCAAAACGCAAAGATAGTGAATTTTGCGCCAACGACAAGACAATTTTAAGGAAATCAAACACACATAAAATTCCAAAATGCTGACAGCAAAGGAAATACGCCAATCATTCAAAGACTATTTTGAATCGAAAGGCCACCACATCGTGCCCTCGGCACCGATGGTCATCAAAGACGACCCCACGCTGATGTTTACCAACGCGGGCATGAACCAATTCAAGGACATCATCCTTGGCAACGCCACCCCCAAGAGCCGCCGCGTAGCCGATTCGCAGAAGTGCCTGCGCGTCAGCGGCAAGCACAACGACCTCGAGGAAGTAGGCCACGATACCTACCACCACACAATGTTCGAGATGCTCGGCAACTGGTCGTTTGGCGACTACTTCAAAGAAGGCGCCATCGACATGGCATGGGAATACCTTGTCGACGTGCTGCACCTCGACCCGTCGCACCTCTATGCCACCGTATTCGAGGGTTCGCCCGCCGAGGGCCTGGCACGCGACGACGAAGCCGAGGCAATCTGGCTCAAGCACCTGCCAGCCGACCACATAATCAACGGCAACAAGCACGACAACTTCTGGGAAATGGGCGACACAGGCCCCTGCGGCCCCTGCTCGGAAATACATATCGACCTTCGCCCCGAGGCTGAGCGTAAAGCTATCCCCGGTCGCGAACTCGTAAACAAGGACCACCCCCAGGTGATTGAAATCTGGAACCTGGTGTTCATGCAGTATAACCGCAAGGCCGACGGCAGCCTCGAACCGCTGCCTGCCAAGGTGATTGATACCGGCATGGGCTTCGAGCGCCTCTGCATGGCCCTGCAGGGCAAGACCTCGAACTACGACACCGACGTATTCACACCCCTCATCAACAAGATAGCCTCGCTCTCGGGCAAGGAATATGGCAAAGACCACATGGTCGACGTGTCGATGCGCGTTATCGCCGACCACGTGCGCACCATAGCTTTCTCGATTGCCGACAACCAACTGCCGAGCAACGCCAAGGCTGGCTACGTGATTCGCCGCATCCTTCGCCGCGCAGTGCGCTATGCTTACTCGTTCCTCGGTCAGAAACAGGCGTTTATGTACCGCCTGATTGACACCCTGATTGAAAACATGGGCGATGCCTATCCCGAACTCGCCGCCAACCGCGACCTCATCCTCAAGGTTATCAAGGAAGAGGAAGACGCCTTCCTCCGCACGCTCGAAAACGGCATACGCCTGCTCGACGACGCCGTGAAAGCCGCCAAAACCGAGGGCAAGACCGAAATCAGCGGCAAAAAGGCATTTACGCTCTACGACACCTACGGCTTCCCACTCGACCTGACCGAGCTTATCCTCAAGGACTACGGCATGACGGTAGACCACGCCGGTTTCGATGTAGAGATGCAGGCCCAGAAGGAGCGTGCCCGCGCCGCTGCCGCCGTCGAGGCCGCCGACTGGATTATCTTAAACGATGGCGAGGAAGAGTTCGTGGGCTATGATGCCTACGAGTGCGACACCAACGTGCTACGCTACCGCCACGTGAAGCAGAAAAACCGCGAGTACTATCAGCTAATCCTCTCGCAGACACCGTTCTACGCCGAGATGGGCGGCCAGGTAGGCGACCGTGGCAAACTCGTCAACACCAACACCGGTGCCGTGACCGAGGTGATTGACACAAAACGCGAAAACGGCGTTGCCGTGCATATCGTAAAGGAACTTCCGGCCGATATCGCCGACACGTTCCATGCCGCCATCGACACCGAGGCGCGCATGGGTACCTCGCGCAACCACACCGCCACCCACCTGCTGCACCAGGCCCTGCGCGATGTTCTCGGCACACACGTAGAGCAGAAAGGCTCGTTCGTGTCGCCCGACGTGCTGCGCTTCGACTTCTCGCACTTCCAGAAACTCACACCCGAGGAAATCCGCCAGGTCGAGACCCTTGCCAACCGCCGCGTGCGCGAGGCCATAGCCCTCGACGAGCACCGCCACACCCCCATCGCCGAAGCCAAGGCCATGGGCGCTATGGCACTCTTCGGCGAGAAATATGGCGACGATGTGCGTGTAATCCGCTATGGCGACTCTATAGAGCTTTGCGGTGGCACACACGTGGCCAATACCGGCAATATCGGTATGATTAAAATCATCAGCGAATCGAGCATCGCCGCCGGCATCCGCCGTATCGAGGCCATCACCGGCCCGCAGGTTGAGCGCATGATAAACGAGACTGCCGACACCCTGCGCTCTATCGCTGCAATGTTTAACAACGCCCCCGACCTTATCGCCACGCTCAAGAAATCTATCGAAGAGAACCACGAGCTGCGCCGCCAGGCCGAGGAACATGTTGCCGAGCGCATCGCCGCCCTCGCCAAAGAGATGGTAGAGAAGGCCCAGCATACGGCATCGGGCATCACCCTCGTAACGATGAACGGCCCGCGCATCCCCGACGTTGTCAAGGGTGTGGCCTTCAAGGTACGCGAACTGTCGCCCACAGCTACCGCATTTATCGGTGCGACCGTCGATGCGGCCAACAAGCCGCTTCTGACTGTGATGCTGACCGACGACGTTGTCGCAACCGGCCTCAAGGCATCCGACATCGTTCGCTCTGCCGCCAAGGCAATCAAAGGCGGCGGCGGTGGCCAGCCCGGCTTCGCCCAGGCCGGCGGCAAAGACGCCGAAGGCCTGCAGACAGCCTTCCAGTCGATGATTGACGCAGTGAAATAAATGTTTTAAGTGAGCAAATCTATGACTTGCTCACTGTTAATAGTTTATCGTTTAGTGGTTAGCCTTAGTTTGCTAATTGCTGTAGTGAGCAAGTTGCAGACTTGCGAAACTTTAATAAATGGTTAAAGGCTAACTACATCGGCCTTTACTCAATCTGACGAACCAAAGCGTGTCAAAATCAAGGAGCCTCACCGACCCATGATTTTGACACGCTGATTTTTTGACGGGTATTCGGGATTTATTATTAACTTTGCAAATGGACAAGTATTTTGAACCAATCAACAAGCTCTATCTATCACAACCCTTTATCGAAAAAGAGGATGAGGGGGAACTGAAAGAGGCATTGCATATAGCCAAGGCGTATGCCTTGGCAGAGAATGCGATTGTGTCGATGGGAGATTCCATCAGAAACTGTAGTTACTGCTTCTTTGGAGGGTTAGCAGATTATCTTGGTTTAACAGGGGATGAACGTTGTGCTAAAATACCTTCACTTTACGAACACTTTATCTTTAATCGAACCAATCAGGAAGACCTAATGCTTCGACATGCCCATGAACTTGCCTATATTCATTTTACTCATTCGTTCAAACCTGCGAAAAGAAAGGATTATGTATTAACAGACAACCTGCGAATGCGCACTGACAGCGGCGAGTGGTGTAATATACGGCATCGGATGTTCTCTCTTGCCAGTACAGACAACGGGAGTTATTGGCTGAATATGTGCGTATATACAATTTGTACTGATGGTCAAGACGCACCCAAAATAGTCAATACGCGCACCGGAGAGTGTCGCGTACTGACTTTTGAAGATTATGTTGAGCTTCTTTCTTCTCGCGAAATCGAAGTTTTGGAACTTATTAACAACGGGTTACAGAGCAAAGAGATTGCCGAGCGGCTATATATCAGCGTCAACACCGTTCACCGACACAGGCAGAATATCCTGACGAAACTGAAAGCAGGCAATGCTATCGAAGCGTGCAAAGTGGCGAGAGCGGTGGGCTTAATCCCCTAAGCGGAAATCGCCAACATTATTGGTAGACAATTTAAGCTCACTGAATTCGCTCATACATTCTCCCTTAATAGGAGCTTGCGAACATATCCCAAGATAGAGCTTTTGTGGGTAATCGTTCTTATACAGCCGAACCATCTGCCATTCGTTACCATCCAGAGAATAATAACTGGCAATTGTATGGGTGTCAGATGAAATCTTATAGTAGATATTATCTTGCTCTATAACCTCGTGGTCGTTGTCGTCTGATGTGCCGACAGTCCTTACTGTTACGACACGGTGTTTGCCTCGTTCATCTTGCTCAAAGCAGATTTTTTGCCAAAGTGTGTCATTAGCAACCACCATAAGATTGGCTGCGTTATAGATACCATCTGGTGTAAAACCGGGTTTCAGACGGCCCTGGAAAGTAAACGGTTTCGTATTGTCAATTTCCGTCAACAAGATTTTAGCAGTCGATTTGGTCAGTTTGCCCTCGTTGGGGTCTATGAACAGGTCGGTGCCTTCCGGGGCAACGAAGCGTATCACAGAGTCGGTCTGGTTTACTTGTTTGTCCGCATCATTAATCATTTTTGTGAAACGGATACCGTCCAATTCCACATCACAGTCCTGAATTTCGAAAGCTGGCACATAGGTGTCGGTTTTTGCCTCCTCAGTTGCCGGCTTACAAGCTACGAGGCTCGCCATCGCCAGTGCTGCAATCACAATTTGATTTGATTTCATTTGCATATATGATTAAAATTGATTGTTATTTTGTATTTCTAAATGGCCACTCAATCCATGTGGCTTTTTTCCAAAGGTACTCAAGGGGACCGTGGTTGTGACGGCGTAGCCATACACAACATAGTATATATTGAATCGAAAAGATGGCAATGCCTATGAATATACTTCCGGCAATCCCTATTTGAAGTTGCAATCCCCAATGATAAAAGATAGCCGAGCCAACGATTCCCTGAGTGACATAGTTAGTCATACTCATCCGGCCATAAGGACGCAGTTTGTCAAGTAGACGTCCTATGTCTTTTGTACAATAATACCCGTAAAGAATGCCGCTAACAAGGATAAACATGAAGCACAACTTGAAGAGAGATGTAAGAATAAGTTTTAAGGGGACGAGAATAGCAGGGCTTGCTATATAGTCACCGACCATGTTGTTGAGACCATAAATTGGGAAGAAACAACAAAGCGATATAGCCAAAACATAACCCCAGTTGTGCAGATTACGACGAAGGAACCACCCGTGACGCCCTATGAGCATACCGACGACAAAGAGTCCTGCGGTCTGGAAGATTCGACCATTATCCCAAGCCCAGGCCAACGAACCAATCTGCCCCTCCCAAAGGTTAACCTTGACCATATCAATAAACGAAGCAGATGATTGGGCTGCAAACGTCACTCTTGACATCATACCATCATCAGCAATGAAAGGCATATACGAAGGGTCACAAACAGCCCTGATAACCTGATAGATACATATAGGTTGTAACATACAGATCGAAGAGAGTATCACAAGCGACTTTGTAGACATTCGGCATGTGACTACAAGTACAATTCCGACAAGGGCATACATAACCAACACTTCGCCAGTAAAAAAAGCTGCATTTACCTGCCCTACAAGAAATAGCAGTAAAAGACGCCAGCAAAAACGGATTCTAAAATCGTTACCTCGTAGACGTTGGTTATCATGTTGGATAAAAAAGCTGAAACCAAAAAGCAGCGCGAATATGGCATACGCCTTGCCTCCAAACATGAAGAACAAACCATCCCAAATTGCCTTATCGGCAAAGTTGAGCCATACGCTTTGCGTTTCAGGCGCAGGGAAAGAATAAAAATTGAAATGTTCGATAGAGTGTAGCAGAATTATTGCCATTACGGCGAAGCCTCGAAGCACATCTGCGGCATCTACACGTTCGTGTCGTCGAATTTGTTTTGTCTCAACTGCCATTACATAAAAATGTTGTTTGTTTCTGATAATTTAATAAAAAGAATAGCAACGAGTCAGTCTTCTCCTCGTAACCATCAATTTCAAATCATTATCAGTTGATGTTTTTGATTTCACAAAATTACAATGCAAACCACACGTCTGCAATAGTCAATTTTAACCAAAATGAAAACTTAAATGGTATTCGCATTCCGATACATCCGTTTCATGGCTAATGAGTCGAGGCTCGAAGGCCGCTACTTCGGATATATAGAATCGGAGACACTGAAATATGAATGTTATTCGACCGACAACACGCCCATGTCGTGGGCCTTGAATTTGCCGGGCACTTCGTGTGCGACTACCCCTTTTCGCTCTACAATCAGAAGTCGGCGGCGACACCGAAGTTCTCTCATACGGTGGTATCGAGAATATGTTAGAGAGAAAGCTAAAAAATAGCACGTAGATATTGCAGCCGGTCTAAATATTTTTCCCAAATGTTTAAATTATCTCTCTGATGATTTTATTTATCTCTGAAGCCAGTTTTTTAATGGCAATCATCTTTTTTACATCCAATGAAGTTGGATTATCCAAACGAATAATTCGCTCATATTCATATTTAAAAAGAGCGGCGAAGATGATTTTATGATACGGACATAGCGACATGTTCCTTTTAGATAATGCTCCTCGGGAAATATAATTGTCAGCATAGCACGTTACACAAATATTTATGAACGGACAATTTTTGCAGTTCTCATCTTCTATATTTTTTATATTAGTAAAATCTATCTCAAGAAATTTTTTAGCTGTTTCCTCCCCCGCCATAGAAGGAAAGCACATATAACATGGGTAATATTTCTTACTTTGAAAATCATATGAAGGCGACTCATTCAAAGTACAAGCATATTGATAACAATGTCTATCTAATGTACTGCTAATATCGGCTTTAAACAAATGACAAGGTTCGATACGTGGATTTTGTATATAATAATCGATTAATTCTACCATTTGTTCGTATAATATCCGACATGCACTATTATCCCAATTGTTAATTAAGGCAAAGTGTGATATTATATATTTTATTCCTAAGGAATGGAGAAATTTTACGCTTTTTGCCAAATAAGGCAAGGTTTGGGGCGTTATGGTCATATTGACACTCAAATCTTTCCATGTCCGAATAAAAAAGGGTATATCAATGGAATCAAAAGAATTTGATCTATTGATATTATGCGATAATCTGTCTCCGTCGAGACTCAACTTGACCGTCACTTTATCCTTATGTTGGGTAAGCCATTTCTGAATCTCTCCGTGGACAAGAGTGCCATTCGTTGTAATATGGAAATGGAAATAATCAGCGACTTCTACATTCCACAAACCTTCGCAGACCTTTCTTATCTCTGAAAAAGCTAAAAATGGTTCTCCGCCATGAAGTTTAATCTTTGTTCCATATTCAGTTTTTGTCGACAATAATTCCTTCAGAATAGGAAGCGCTTCTTCTGCATTAAAATTAATATTCTGTTTTTCTCTTTCATAGCAGTAGATACAATTTAGATTACAGTTATAGTTTGTAGCTAAACAAATTTTTCGACTATATTTATCTTCCATCTTCGAATATTTATTAATTATATTTCGGCACCAATCTTTGTGTTATGGTATTACAAAAATTGGTGCCGAATAAATTTATTTATCCGAATTGACGCCAACAAGTGAAACTTTTAGTTTCATCGAGTGATTTATTTAGAGCTTTGGCATTTTTTGCCAACCAGGATTCAACGACGTCTAGTTGAATCCCTCTTGATAGAATTGTCTTCTTGTTGACAGAAGACATTGCATCTCTTTTCATTTCTCTGAGATTAGTTGATTAATAATATGTTTTAATTCATAACCTTAATTAATTTTTCAAGCATATTTAAGGTCTAATTTTTATCCCATGAAGCTTCCAACGCCGTCATCATCATCGTTAAAATCAGGATCATCACGGTCGGGAAACATCATATCTAAGATTGCATCTGTCTCTTCTTCGGTAAGAGGGTTTTCTTCATCTTCGTCCATAGTCATTTGTTTATGTTTTTAGTCGGCTTGCCCCACTGAGCCGGGTGTATAAATACGCCAAAGACGTGAGGCTGGTTTGCTCCACGTCCTTGTATATCAGGTATCGCCAAACACCTTTTCCGCTCGAACTTGAAGAATACGTCACCCCACGTCCGGTGCGGATATGAGTATGACGCATGGTTAGCGTCTTCGTCAGAAGCGCTGCCGGAGATGGGCATCCTTCACCGTTCGTCCAGCGGAAATATCATATTTTGGCGATTTTGATATACCGAACGACTGGCAAATTGCCTTTGGCGTGACTGCGAAATCCGGTCGGGCCTCTGCCCTGTCGCCGCCCGCAGGCGGTATGACTCACAGTCACTGGCAAATTTACGACTTTTAAGTGAAGTAAGCACCATATCCGGCAACTTTTCTTCAGACTTTTCAGTGTTTTTTGCTACTTTTGTGCTGCAAATTTAAATTTTTGCCGACATTCGGTCAAATTTATTTTCGAGCCTGTCGGGCGATTTTTCAAAAACTTGAGACCAAGGGGGATTTTTCCCACCGTTAGAGCGACTTTGTATGGATTTAGACATTTACGAGGTGATAAAATCGGCATACCGTTCGCGGCTTCTGTTCAGGACGGAGGCCGAGTATCGCCGGCTTGTAGGGGTTTCGTTTGAAACGATACGCGACTGTCGCGACGACGAAGCGGCCTTGTCGCGATATTACGACATTCTCAACCGCGAGTGTCGCCAACAATGCGGCGAGAACCTGTATGCAATGGTTGCAGCATATATCGAGGCGTCCGAAGTGTGTGCCGGCAAGGATTTTGACTGGATGGAGCGACGGCAACTGGCGTCGCGCAAGAAGTTCTGCCGGTGGCTGTTCCGCAAGACATCGACAGCCGGTAAGCGAATGACTCTCGACGAGGAATCTCGCTTTAGTCCAAAGAGATGCGACGCAAAATTATTCGAAGCATTTTACCCTGACGGCATTGAGGGCGGCAAGGCCTACGATTTGGTATTCGTATTGCTCATAACCTTCGGTGTGATAAAGCCTTACAGTCTGTCGAGCGCACGAAGCCACGACATATCTACCGAAGAAGCTGCGAAGTCGTGCGATACCATGACGGCTTTGGTGACACAACTACGCGACGACACGCCCCAGATGGGAGTGTTGCCCAAACCGGCAGTCTTCGACATATCGCTCGAACAACTGCGCCAAATGGTTGCCGGTAACTTTGAAGACTATTCGATTGCGAGGGTTTGGGAATTGCTCAACCGCATCGAGGATGCCTGTATAGCAGTCTCCTCGCCACAAAAGACGGCCGATACCAACACCGAGATTACCGGCTATTCGATGCCCGGCATATGGGTCGACGACGCCGACCGGGGCAAGAGCCGCTTCTGGATTTTCCCCGAAAACAAATTCATGGCCTTCTGCTATCACAAGGCAGGGGCGGGCTGGCAACTGACTCCATACGAGTTCACTTTCTTCCGACCGAAAAACGACGATGAAATAGGCGACAATTGCATCTTCGTCACCGCCAAGGGTAACGAACAAATCATAAACAGCGGCGCGTTGATGCAGCCCGACGAGATTGTCTTCGCCACATACCATCTCGGCGAGGCCGACGACTACGGCAGTTTCGGCGAAATAGAGTTCGAGGCAGAGACTGGAAGCACGCCTTGGTGGTTCGACTGGCGACGCTTCAAAAGATTATCGAAAGGCGAGACCCTTTACCGCCAATTCAAACAGGCGGTTACTGATATCTACAACCCGGCATCGCCTCACTCGCTCCTCTTCTGCAACACCGCCCCGTTCCTCACCGACTCGCTCGACTCGCTCGTGGCAACCGACAACGACTACCTGTATATATCCGACCTGCCACGGCCCGAAAAATTTATACTCAAAAGTTACGAGGGCGATGGCGACCGTTTCTGGTACGAGCCAAGCTATAGCAAGGCCGAGCCGGGCCGGAGTCTGAGAAACCTCGTCGTATCGGAGGCTCACCCCCTGTATATCATACCACGGTTTATCGACATAGACGAGAAGAAGCCCGACCTTCACCGCCGATTTGCCGAGGCCGTGCTCAACACCGACTTAAGCAACCAGATTACCATCTACCGCACATCGAGACGCCCGGAAGGAATCTTGTGTTTCAACAATTTCAGCCTGATGATTCCACTATCCACCGACGTGATAGAAAAATTTGGCATCGAAGTAATCACCGACAAGAAGGAGTTTTTCAAGTAAAATAAAAAGCGAAATTTTATTGCAAATATTACCGGCCAGTTTGTAAAAACCGATGTTTTGTCTTAACTTTGCAGTGCAAAATGAGCCACGGCTCATGGAGTGACTACATTATCTTGGCAATTCGGCCCACGGCTGAAAATAATGGATCGGCTCTTCACTCCTTCCCTCGCGGTAAACAGTCTATACCTTACATCCCGATTGTAAGCATGAATCGCACCAGGCTTTCAGCCAGGTTAGAATGCTGCAATCTGATGATAATATCTTTTTCTAAAGTCTTTACCTATAGTAGCACGACAAGCCTACGCTTGCCGCCATTCTTTGCATATACAAAGCACTTATATAACCATTTAGCTATGTTCAAAAAACTCAATGCCCTATTACTTGCCGTTGCGGCAGCTATAGCCACTGTTTCGGCTCAAACCCAAGAACAAATGTTCCTCAACGACGACGACTTCTATATGCCACAGTACGAGTGCGACGTAACACTTCCCAACGGCATACACCTGCTCTACCTTGAAGAGGATGAAGACCTGATACCTCGCAGCAAACCCTACGACCACTCACTTGAAGGTACACTATGGGACAACGCGCTCAACTACATGGTACTTGTCAAGCTTCAGGACGACAAGACGGGGCGCAAATTTCGCGGTCTTGCACGCAAAACTGCCGAAGGCAATTACCAACCACTCTACGGCATGGTAGGCCCCAACTATGAGTATAGCGTGTTCTTCGGCCATAACGAGCTTCTCCGCCGTATGGCCCTTCCTGAAAAATTGGAAGGCTCGTGGTATCTCGACCATATATGGAACTACCTCACCGACCCCAACAAGAAATGGGAAAAAGAACACCCCGGACAACGCTTGTCGTACCCTGTCTACGGTCATCTTCCGGCTCGCGACGCCCTATTCGACCCCCAAATCACCCAGGTCTACACCTTATTGAAAACCAGCCCGGCCGGTAGCACGACCGAATTTGAGGTAGCGGGGAGTATACAGGCTCCTGTAAGGCAGTACGACGCGACAACTATAAACCGTGGCGGTAAAAAATTTGGTGTCAGCGACGATACCGGTGGTTTCATTATTGAATTTAGTGCCTCACACAACTACCCTACCAAAGTAAATTATGACAGCGAGAACTGTGATTTGACCCTCACGTTCGGAACCCGTTCGTTGAAAAAAGTATCGACACACCGGGGTGGCCAACCCATCGACCACCCTGACAACGACGAGACTACCCGGTGGGTGCTCCATCGCGACTGGGACCGCAACCCCGACAGGCTCTTCACCATCAAACAATTAAACTTGTGGGCTCAAAAATCGCCGATAGCCCTGTGGGGCACAGTAAAATTCTATGTCGACGGCGTCTACGATGACTGGTTGGCTGTCAGGGGGCAACAAGCCGGCACCGGCCTGTGGTTCTACACTGTATGGCCTCGCGAGGACTACGACAAACGCACTTTCGACTCCAATACCCGCAAATTAATTGTCGAACGACTGATGAAACGCAAGGAAAAATAAAATAACACCATCGCTTTGAACGCAGAATCTTTTAAGGACATAAAATCAACCACTCAGCCATAATAACTTCATCACAAATAAAGAGACAGGCCGTTGCCAGGTGGCAACGGCCTGTCCTTATTCAGCGAGTATTTACTACTTTACAGGAATCAGGGCCGACTTGTCGGCGGCGCGGACAACGTAGATGCCCAGTGCCACTTCGATAACGGTCGTATGAGAACCGACTACTCGGGCAACAGCCTTGCCGTCGGTTGCGAATACTTCTACCAGCTCACCCTCGGCACCCTTGACAATGATATGCCCGTGGTCGGAAGTGATGGTGACAGCACCCGAATACAAATCATCAACCGACGACATGGTATCGACAGCAGCCTCGTTAGAAGCAGCCGACTCTCCACGGTTGTAGACCGTGGTAACCACATAGGTGTGGGCATCGTCGTCGGTATCGGTAAACGAATTGTCGGTAACGGGCGCAGTGTTGAGTTTCACACCGTCGCGATAGATATTATATCCGCTTATGCTGAGACCGGCAGCGGGATTTGCACGCTCGAAGGTGATATCGTCGACAAAGAGAGCGAACTGACGGTTAGACGTGCAGCGGATAGCGAAGTAACGCGCACCGGTGGGGAGGTCGAAGCGATATTCGGTCCACTGTGCCGGAACTTTCTCTACGCTCTGCAGCTTGACAAAATTCCTGACACCGTTACCCTCGGTCGAATACAAGAACTCGAACTGTTCGCTATACTCCTCGCCGACAGACTTGGCGTAGAAACTTACAGTCTGTGCATTGCCCGAAAGGAGAGGCGAAATCATCCAGTCATCGTTGGCCTGTTCGGTAGCGACGAGACATACAAAAGCCTGCTTGCCGCTCCTGGGCTGCCATCCGCTGGCCACGATGCCCATCTCGGCAGGGTTGAAGATTATGAAGCTCAGTTCGCTGCCGACAGCGATATTGTCGTGGGGGAAGCCGGCAAGACCGTTCGAGCCTTCGCCGTCACCGTCGTACATCGTCCAGTCGCCGACATAGTCGTTGTCGAGGACAGAAGTCTGGAAACCGGTAGAGAACGGCACATATCCCTCGGCATCGTCGGTAACCGTGAGTAAAAAAGAAAAAGAGGTGCTCTCACGAGTACCTCCCTTTCCATTCATCACATTATGCTTATTCTTAAAGTGCTGTTTCGTTGTTAATATCGGCTTTCGACGACGTCCCAGTCGACGATGTCCCAAAGCTTGTTGAGGGCATCGGCGCGACGGTTCTGATAATCGAGGTAATAGGCATGCTCCCATACATCAAATGTCAGCAGAGGCGTAAGGCCGGCAGTCAGCGGATTGGTCGCGTTAGGCCCCTGTGTGATAAAGAGCTTGCCTTCCTCGTCGCGAGAGAGCCACACCCAGCCTGAGCCGAATAGGCCGACACCGGCATCGACAAAGGCCTTTTTAAAGTTTTCGAACGAACCGAAGTCTCGGTCGATGGCCTTGCGAAGGTCGCCATGAGGTTCACGGCTGCCATCGGGGGCAAATGTGAAGAAGTAGAAGATATGGTTCCATGCCTGTGAGGCATTGTTGAAGAGCGCGCCCTGCGAATGGGCGATGACCTCTTCGAGGCTCATATCCTCGTACTCCGTGCCCTTTATCAGGCGGTTGAGGTTGTCGATATATGCCTTCTCATGTTTACCGTAGTGATAGTCGATAGTAGTGGCGCTTATGGCCGGCTCAAGGGCTTCGCGGCTGTAGGGAAGCTGGGGTTGTTCGTATGTCATTGTCGTTGTATTTTTTGTTTTGTTTATTAGAGTAACGATTGAGTTCTGCTTTTGTTCGTTTTGACACGGCTTGTGTCAGTTCTGAGCCACACGTCGAAATGTCATGTCGCGGTGGTCGACCTCCATGCTCATCATATCGCCATGATGAACCTTGACATCTTCGATACGTGAGTATTTATAGAACTGTTCGCGCATAGCCGCCGTGATAATCACGCGCCAGCGGTCGGCTGTCGCGGCGGTAAGCGAATCGAGCAAGGGCCGCTCGGCACCGGTGAGTACGTTGCCGGTAAACACAACTCCAGATGGGTCGACGGTCACATCGAGAGTCGAAGCGTCAAGCGACAGGATATAATCATCATCGTCGCCGTCTTCGGGCACATAAGTGCCTGAAATCGATGCTGTGGCAGTGATGTTTGCCTGATACGGCACGCCCGAGGCGTCGGCCATGCCTACTACAGCCTGCTGCAATTCGACGACGGCACTGAGGTCAACCTCTCCCGGGCCTTTGCGGTCGCTACGCGGCGCGAAATCAATAGTCATGGTCGACGAGGCATCCGACGTACCGGGGATATCGGCTATACGCTCGGGATTACCCTGCCACATGCCGGCCACATAGTCGGTCTTCGAACATGATGACACTGCTGTAATAGCCCCGAGCACCGCAAGGAGCGAAAAGAAACTGGCTGTATGGACTTTCATAATAAATAATGTTTTGTCATGATTATGAAAGAATAACATTTTTTAAGTCCGAAAGGTTCAAGCCGCCAATGTCGACACAAATTAGCAATACCCCCCGATAAAGACAATCTTCAATGATTTGGCCCAATCCGAAATCATAGAGCAGAATTAAAAATATAAGAGAAGTGGGTTCTCAACAATAGGAGCTTGACTCTCCGAGGCAAGCCATAGGTCAACCATTACATTTAACTGCTTGCGTATAAACAAAAAGCGTCGCATCGAAAATGGCTGGTCCCGGAGGTTCCAGCTCCTACATTAGCCACATCTCGACCCCACTAAACATGTACCGACATTTCTGCTTGACCCAGTTTTTATCATAAAAAACTCAACTTGTACTCAGCAGCAAATATATCAACCCCCGGAAGTTTGTATGCAACTCCCAGGGGTTGGGTCAGAATATATCAATTATTCAAGTTTCGCAAGTATGCAACTTACTCACTGTTAGTAGTCTTTAGGTTATAGGTTATGGTTTGATAAATGCAAATAACAATATTATTGGTGTTCAAAATTAGCGAACTAAGCTAACCACTAAACGATAAACTATTAACAGTGAGCAAGTC
>CECF01042325.1_pt1 | contig 29041 bp, 24 predicted proteins | sample 554751 | NCBI WGS metagenome assembly CECF01 (sample SAMEA3182099, study PRJEB8094) | gut metagenome | biome: human; feature: gut; material: Stool; isolation source: human stools | place: Canada | collected 2012-06-12 | reverse complement strand
ATATAAAGGAAAGCACGTGATCCTCGACGTAGTGACGCCTCAGGGACGCGGATCCGTGCGCGAGGCAAAAGAAGACGTGTGCTGGAAAGGCATCACACTGACCGACACCGTCGACGCCTCCGACCGTGAAACGAAATACCGCCCGGCATTCCACCACACACCCCTCTACGGATGGATGAACGACCCCAACGGCATGTTCTACAAAGACGGTGTATGGCACCTTTACTATCAATACAATCCTTACGGGTCGAAATGGCAGAACATGAGCTGGGGACACTCCACCTCCACCGACCTCGTGAACTGGCACCACGAGCCCGTGGCGCTTCGGCCCGACGGACTCGGCTCCATCTTCAGCGGCAGCTGCGTGGTGGATCACCAGGGCACCGCCGGCTTCGGCAATGACGCCGTGATAGCACTCTACACCTCGGCCGGCACCAGCCAGATGCAGAGCCTCGCCTCAAGCACCGACAACGGCATGACCTTCGACGTCAATCCCGCCAATCCCGTGCTCACTCTCGAAAGCGAGGCCAGAGACCCGAATATGTTCTGGAACCCCGAGACCGATGAATGGAACCTCGTGCTGGCCCACGCCCTAGACCGCGAAATGCTCTTCTTCACCTCTCCCGACCTAAAGGACTGGACTCTCCAGAGCGGATTCGGCAAGGGTGAGGGCGCGCAGGACGGGGTGTGGGAATGTCCCGACCTCTTCGAGCTACCCGTAGAGGGCACCGGCGAGAAGAAATGGGTATTGATCTGCAACATCAATCCCGGGGGACCTTTCGGCGGATCAGGCATACAGTATTTCACCGGCGACTGGGACGGCCACACCTTCAAGGCCGATACCGACGCAACCGGGAAGATAGCCACCAAATGGCTCGACTACGGCAAAGACAACTACGCGCTTGTGAGCTGGAGCGGAGCGCCGGAGGGGCGCCGCACGGCTATCGGCTGGATGAGCAACTGGCAGTATGCGGCCGACGTGCCCACGATGCAATACCGCAGCGCCAACACGCTGCCGCGCGAGATCGGCCTCTTCCACGGCGACGACGGCCAGACCTACGCCTCGAGCGCACCTTCGCCCGAGCTCCTCACCCTGCGCGGCAAGACAACGGCCAACGCGAAAAACGTGTCGCTCGGCGGAAAGACACGCGAGTTCCCACTTCCGAAAGAGAACGGCGGTATATGCGAGATCGAGGCCACGCTCAACGCCCGTGACGCCGACGCGCTGACCCTCACCCTATCCAACAGCACCGGCAACCAGGTGACTATGACCTACAACGCCTCTGACCGTACCATGTCGATGGACCGCACCCGCAGCGGTATCGTGGACTTCAGCGAGAGCTTTCCGGCTGTGACCGTGGCTCCTACACGGGAGGACAACGGAGAAATCAGGCTGCGCATCTTCATCGACCGCTCAAGCATCGAGCTTTTCGGCAACGACGGAAAGTTCGTGATGACCAACCTCGTGTTTCCCGAGGCGCCTTACACCACCCTGCGTATCTCCGCCGCCGGCGGCAAGGCAAGACTCGAAAACCTGAAAATATACTCACTGAAAACGAAATAACAACATCTCCCCTACCAACATGATGACACAGACTATAGCCCGAGACCGCAAATCGGCCCTGATTCAGATTCTGCCGGTGATGCTATGCTTCTTCGCCATGGGATTCGTAGACCTCGTGGGCACCGCTTCCAACTACGTGCAGAAAGACCTGTCGCTCACCGACACCCAGGCCAACCTCTTCCCGTCGCTCGTATTCTTCTGGTTTCTGATTTTCTCAGTTCCCACAGGCATGCTTATGAACCGTATCGGACGCAAGCGGACAGTGCTCATAAGCCTCGCCATCACCGCCCTGTCGCTCCTCATCCCCCTATCGGGCGACAGCTACGTTGTGATGCTCGTCTCCTTCTCCCTGCTCGGCATCAGCAACGCCGTGATGCAGACCTCGCTCAATCCGCTGGTGACCAACCTCATCAGCAGCGACCGGCTCGCCTCGACGCTGACATTCGGCCAGTTTGTGAAAGCCATAGCCTCATTCCTGGCGCCAATCATCGCGGCATGGGGAGCCACCACCTATCTGCCCACCTTCGGACTGGGCTGGCGCTCACTCTTCGCGATCTACGCCATAGTCAGCTTCCTTGCCATATCGGCTCTGGGCGCCACCCCCATCGAAGAGGAACGTCCCGACAGGGCTTCGGGCATCGGTGAATGCCTCCGCCTGCTCGGGCGACCGTTCATACTCCTCTGCTTCCTCGGCATCATGTGTCATGTCGGGATAGACGTGGGCACCAATACCACAGCCCCGAAAATCATCATGGAGCGCCTCGGCCTGCCTCTCGAGGAAGCGGGATTCGCCACCAGCGTGTATTTCATATTCCGCACGGCCGGATGCCTTCTCGGCGCGTTCATACTCCGAGCCATGTCGCAGAAGATATTCTTCGCCATCAGCGTGGCGATGATGCTCGCGGCCATGGGGATGCTCTTCGTCTGCGACACACTCCCTGCCATCTACACGGCGCTCGCGCTCATTGGCTTCGGAAACTCCAACGTCTTCTCGATTGTTTTCTCTCAGGCGCTCATCTATTCGCCAAAGGAGAGGAACGAGGTCTCGGGCCTTATGATCATGGGGCTCTTCGGAGGCACGGTCTTCCCCCTCGCGATGGGTTTCGCCGCCGATGCCGCAGGGCAGTCGGGAGCCGTGGCCGTAATGACGGCCGGCGTGGCATATCTGCTCTATTATACCTTAAAAATCAAAAAGTAATAACTCGACAAAACAACGGATATACGTCATGAAAGACTATGTAGTAGGAATGGGAGAGGCACTGTGGGACGTGCTTCCCGAAGGAAAGAAGATAGGGGGCGCCCCGGCCAATTTCGCATATCATGTGAGCCAGTTCGGGCTTCCGAGCTGTGTGGTGAGCGCCGTCGGCGCCGACCCCCTCGGCAAGGAGATAGTGGAGAATATCACATCGAAGGGACTCAACCAGCTGATCGCGGAAGTGCCCTACCCCACCGGCACGGTTCAGGTCGAGATCGACCAGGCCGGCATACCGCAATACGACATCAAGGAGAATGTGGCCTGGGACAACATCCCCTACACGGATGCCCTCGAGCAGCTGGCGCGCAAGACCCGCGCTGTATGCTTCGGCTCCCTTGCCCAGCGCAACGTGGTGTCGAGAGAGACCATCGGCGCGTTTCTCGACGCCATGCCGAGGCGCGACGACACGCTGATAGTGTTTGACGTCAATCTCCGCCAGGGATTCTATACGAAGGAGACCCTGTGCGACTCGATGACGCGATGCAACATCCTTAAGATAAACGACGAGGAGCTCGTGGCCGTGAGCCGCATGTTCGGCTATCCGGGCATCGACCTTCAGGACAAGTGCTGGATTCTGCTCGGAAAATACAATCTGCGGATGCTGATCCTGACGTGCGGCATCAACGGCAGCTATGTCTTCACCCCGGGACACGTGTCGTTCCGGCCTACGCCGAAGGTGGAGGTGGCCGACACCGTGGGAGCCGGCGACTCGTTTACGGGCGCCTTCATAGCCAGCCTCCTCAAAGGGAAATCGGTGGAAGAGGCCCACGCCAAGGCAGTGGAGACCTCGGCTTTCGTCTGCACACGCAACGGAGCCATGCCGACGCTCCCCGCCAGCCTCACCGACTGACACCATCTGGATACTTATGAAAAGGGCCGCGCTACTGAGCAGCGCGGCCCTCTTCATAAGTATCGGGAATTATCTGGATTATCGGGCGATGTATCTGAGGGTGATGCCGAGCTCGGGCACACTGACGATATAAAGCCCGGGAGAGGGGAAGACAACGCTTCCGCGCCCGGAACATACCTTGACGCCGGCAACGTCGATCACGTCGATCGTATGGTTGCCGTCGACCCGGGCCGTCATCCCGCTGAAGACAATCGGCTGACGACCGGCATCAACAGTTGAGACACCGCTGCCTGTGGCGGTCTTGACACCGATCCACTGCGACTCGCCGCTGAAGAAGGCGCCGTCGGTGGCCTGCACCATATAGGCATATTCAGTCTCCGGAAGCAACCCTTCGATTCTGCGGGAACAAACGTCGCCCACATTCAGCGAGTCGTATTCCGGCAACATGGTGTAGTCATACTGCATGCCATAGGTGACCTTGATATCATCGATCGCTACAGCTCCCTTGCCGCCGTTCTTGTCAAGGCGAAGCCTGAACGCCAGGACTCCCTCCGGAACATCAAGCTCAGTGACGGTGCCTCCGGCGACGTCTGTCACCGGCACCCTGTAGATCTCCTCTGGACTGTCGCCGGATAGAGACTCCACTACAATCGACTCCTTACCGGTCGTGGCATTTCCGCGATGCCAGAATGAGATGTGGCTGACATACTGGAGATAGTCGGGCGAGCCGATGAAGTCGCCATCCTTGGCCACACGGAGCGAGGGAGGATTCTCTCCGCTGTATTCATGTGTGGAATAGGTTCTCGTCGCAGAAGTGCGCCATCCCCTGGGCAACCTTAGTTCGTCGGCGAAATCGCAGAAATCGAGATAAGGGGCAATAGGGTCGCAGCGCCTCACGCTCACAAGATATTCGGAAGCTCCGTCAAGGGCGCTCCAGTTGGCAGTGAAGCAGTCGCCGTAGATGTCGGTGGCGTCACCGGCCACCACGTCATAGTAACTGAGGTTATAGTCGATAGTGACCACCGAGCCCTCTTCGCAGGGAAGGCCGGAGTGCCAGCCGTCGGACACGCTGACCACATAGTAATAGGTGGTCTTCGGCTTCAGTCCCGTCACCTTATGGAAAATCTCGTCAGACACGAGCCTGTTGTGGTAACCATCCACATATACGGGCATCCCGTCGGCATCGCGTGTATATACCGATACAGAGTGGCTGAAGGCGCCTACCGTGGGCCATGAGATCACGAAATAGTCGGCATTGACCTCGAGAATCTCAGGCGCCTCCATATCAGGCACCTCACCTTCGGTGCCGCCGAGGACATTGAATGTGATGATGCCGTCGGCCGTCTCCGCGATATCCGTCACGGGGAGGTCGATTGCGACACCGTCCCACGTCGTCATCGCCGGTCTTGTATCTGAGGTAAACGACGTGGCTTTGGAAGTGCCGGGGAAGGCGTCGCCGGCACGGGAGCCTTCGGTGGCTGAGCCGTCGGCTTCCTCTATATCGACATACTGTCGGCCGGGAGTATTGTTGACGGTATTAGAGGCCCAGACGTAGGAGTCATAATCAATATGCCACACGAGCATTCCGTGGCCCGGGATGAATGCGTCCCAGCCCGTCTGCTGACGGTTTTCGATGAGGAAGAATTCAGTATCCTTCTCCGTACGTATAATGCCCGCGGCATTCGAGCCGATGGGCTCGAGAGTGGCAGAAAGGGCACAGGATATCTCGCGGGGCTCCATCCAGCCGAGGGCATAGCGCTCGAAAGCGCTGTAGAGGGGAGGCGTCATACCGTCATTGTTGTAGGGGCCATAATCCATCGCCGACCATGCACCGGGAGTGAACGCTCCTGTATAGGATGTTGCATACAGGTCGGGGAGCCCCATCACATGGCTGAACTCATGGATGAACGTGCCGACACCGTCGGGGCGGTCGTGTACCCACTCGTTGGTGCATGCATAATGCTCGGCCTCGACACCGTCGTAGACATGTCCCGCCGAGCCGCCGCTCGAGAGATCCCAGCTGTGGGGCCACACCGTGTTGGCGCCTGCCCCAGTGGCCTCGCCGCCACCGGCGTAGAACACGAATACATTGTCGATATATCCGTCGCCGTCGCGGTCATACTGCGAGAAGTCGACCTCCGGGTCAAGGATGTCGAGGGCGTGCACCACCATCATCTGGGGGTTGGAGTCGTTGTTAAACATATTGTTGCCTCCGTAGTAGTCGCGGTTGCGCGGCAGCGTCACGGGGCCGTAGACATCGAACTGCGGACGGAAGGCGCCGGAGGAATTGAGGCGGAAATACTCCGCCGCGCATCCTGTGGCGCCATAGTCGGAGAATCCCTCCTCGTTGAGCATGCGGTTGAAATAGTCGTATGGGTCGTCGAGGGTGAACTTCACGTCGGCGTATTCCACTATCACTACAAGTCCCTTCTGGTCGCCGTAGGCCGGGAAGGCATTGCCTCGTTCAGCCGGGAAGAGACCGTAGCCCTTCTCGTAGGGAGGGCCGTCGGGAGTGTCGGCTTGTTCACGCGAAGGGAGACGACGTGGAGCGACAGCCGGCTGCGCCGCGAACGCCTTGCGGGCACGTGCCGACACGCGCGACTCGAGGCCTGTCTTGTCTACTCCGGCGAGGAATGCTTTCTCGGCAGCCCCGCGCGAGGCAAGAGGCATGGCACGCAGCCCCGACTCCACGAGGTCGCCCCCGGGTGTGATGTCGCAATAGTAGAAAAGGCCGTCTTTCTCAATGAGAGGGAAACCGTCTTCGGTGAAATACTGATGGAAGCGCTCGTCGCCTCCGATGGTGACGCTCAGAGTGGTGCCGTCGCGCAGAGGCACCTCGAGCACTCCCCTTTTCGCCGGGATGGCCCAGGCCGCCGAGATGGAAGCCAATGCCGCCGACAGGGTAAGAAACCGGGTGAAGTGTCGGTTCATAGTGGATAGATTAGTCTTATTAATATTAAGGGATAGAAATCACTTGCAGCATGAGCCGCCGCCGCATCCGTCGCCGCAGGAACCGCCGCCGCAGTCGGAGGAGGAACCGCAGTCGCCGCCGTGGCAACCGCCACAGCATCCGGAAGTGGGGGTGAGCTCTTCGGGAGTGGCGTCGCGCACCTCGTCGACGGTGCCCTCATATCTCACGGTGAGGCCGGCGAAAGGATGGTTGAAGTCCATCGTCACCTTGTCGTCGATGGCCGTGACCACGCCCTCCACACGGTAGCCCTCCTGGGTCATCATGGGGAGACGGGCACCTACCTTCACCTCCTCGGGCATCTCGCCGTCGCGCTCGAAGATGTCGCGGTCGAGAGTGAGGACATAGTCTTCCATGCGCGGACCGAAAGCTGCCTCCGGAGGAAGGGTGACGCCAAACTTATCGCCGGCCGAAAGGCCCTTGAGGGCAGCTGTTAGGCCGGGTATGATCTCGTGGCTCACACCGAAGACCATGACGTCGGGCTCGCCGGCGGGAGTCTCGAAAAGCAGGGAGTTGTCGGCATCGTTGTAGAGCCGGTAGGAGTAAGCCACGAACTTTCCGGGCTCCACCTGTTCACGTTTGTTTTCCATATCTATTTCAGTTTTTTAGTTTTCTCATTAGTAGTCAGTCGCGGGGCTTACTCGGCAGGCACTTCATCGGTGGCCTCCACCTCTTCTGTTTCTCCGGCTTCTTCAGGGCCGTCGGCTCCTGTAGCCGTAGCCTCTGCCTCCTCGGCCACCGCCTCCGGATGCTTGAGCACATACTGCTCCTGAGGCACCATCAGGTTGAAGTAGAAGCCGGAGGCAGCCTTGTCGCGCAGGCGGCGTGCCGTTTCCTCCTCGGGGCGCACGAGAAGATGGTCGTAGCCAGGCTCGATAAACTCGGCGTCGACGGCCTCGTAGCCGAGGAGCTGCACCATGTCGTATTCATGCATGGGATATATCACATACCAGGCGTTATCCACGTCTTCGCCGGTGCCGGTGCTCTTGATGGCTCCGAGCAGGTGCTCGAGGCGGTATTCCCAGATTTTGGCGCTCATGTCCTTGCGCTTCTCCTTGAGCACATGCACGAGAAACGACATCTGGCGCAGGTCGAACGGATTGTCGCGCAGGGAGAGCTCGGCATACTTGCGTATGGTGTCTATTTCCTCCTTGGAATGACTGGTCTTCATGCGGAGCTCGTCGGTAAGGCCGGAATACGGGGAGGTCCGGTAAGGATCGTAGTCCTCCTGAAACATATATCCGAGGTAGAAATTACGGTATTCCTCGTTGGTCATCGTCGTGTCATTGCGGTTGTATTTCTCCATGAGACGAGGGAAATACATCTTGCTGGCGGGGTCGAGTGTCTGACGGCGTATGAGCTCGAGGTCCGGTTTCTCTACAGTGATTTTCCGTTTGTTGCCGTTATCGGAATTGGGAGGGGTGGCCTGCGCGAGGCATGGAGTGCCGGCGGCGGCCACAAGGGCGGCAAGCGCCAGGACGGCGGTTCTGAGACGATTATAGAGAGTGGTCATATCAGGTTGACATTATTTACTGCGATCAGCAGCACGAGGGCAACGCCTATCTGCATCACGGTGATGGCCACAGGGAAACCCTTGGCCAGAAGGTAATGGAAGAAATGCCCGGAAGAGATGCCCACCGGGCGCCCGTCGGGAGTGCGGGAATAGAGGAGGAACCCGAAGAAGATGCCCACGACGGTCGCCACGATCATCACTCCGTAAAGCACGTTGACCGAAGAGGATAACGTGTAACCGAGCAGGCCGACCACCATACCTACCGTCGCACCGCCGATGATATAGGCCATGCCGCGTGTCTGCCTCACCACGGGGGCGGGCTGCAGCAGGGTGGCGAGCGTGACCACGAGCGTCATGCAGAGCCAGCCGATAAGGATGGTGTTGTTGACCGGAAGCACCGGATATCCTGCCGGGGTCCTGGCGAAGGAGAGGAGGGCGAGGCCGAGGAAAGAGAGCGAGGGGGCGTAGGCCTGCCTCACGGGAAGAAGCACGAGGGCTCCCACCCACAGCATTATGCTAAGTATGACAAGAGTCGTGGTCATGGTCGGGACAATGATTGGATTATTATTATAACGCCGCGACAGAGGCTTTTAGTTTTTCGCGGAGGGAGAAACATCGGAAGCGGGTGCGCCCGCAGGCGCCGGGGAGGGCATGGGCGCCGATGCGACATCCCTGCGGACCTCGGGATAAGCCACACGCGAATGGTATATAGTGGCGAGACGCTTCTTGAAAGTGTCTTTCACGGTCTCGACATCACGGAAGGATATCGGCGACTCCCTGAACCGGCCGTCGCTCACCTGGGAGTCGATGATCTTGTCGACAAGGGCGTTGATCGACTCAGGCGAGTAGTCCTTGAGACTCCGGGAGGCAGCCTCCACCGCGTCGGCCATCATGAGGATGGCGGTCTCGCTGCTCTGCGGGTCGGGGCCGGGATAACGGAACTTCTCGGGATCGACCGGCTTGCCGTTGCTGTTGTTGACGGCGGTGTTGAAGAAATATCTTGTCAGGCCGCGTCCGTGGTGCTGGGCGATGAAGTCCTTGATTTTCTGCGGTAGTTTCTCCTTTGAGGCGAGGGCGAGGCCGGCGGTGACGTGTGAGATGATCTTCTGGGCGCTGACCTCCGGGTCAAGCCCCTCGTGGGGATTGACGCCATGCTGGTTTTCGGTGAAGAATACGGGGCTCTCGAGCTTTCCGATGTCATGATAGAGGGCTCCGGTACGCACGAGCATGGTGTTGGCGCCGATGGCGCGTGCGGCCTCCGTGGCGAGGGTCGAGACCTGCATGGAGTGCTGGAAGGTGCCGGGAGCCTCCTCGGCGAGACGGCGCAGCAGCGGGTTGTTGATATCGCTCAGCTCCACGAGGGTGACTGTTGACGTAAAGCCGAACACCTTCTCGATCACCAGGATGAGCACATAGGCGAACGAGAGGATAACGGCGTTGATGGCGTAGAAGCCCACCACCCTCCAGGAGAACTGGGAAAGTGTGCCCTCCGAGATCAGGCAGCTTATGAAATAGCATACGGCATAGGAGATGAAGGTGAAGAGGGCCGTGCGCAGCAGCTGCGAGCGGCGTGAGAGCTGGCGTATGCTGAAGGAGGCCACGAGGCCGGTGACGAACTCCATGTAGACGAACTGGAACTGGAATGTGGCGATCATCGCGGAGAGAAGGATGGTGATCAGCATGGCGATGATGGCGGTGCGGGAATCAAAAAAGACCATGATCACCACCGGCACCGCCGCATACGGCACGAGGTAGAGCCCCATCGGCACATACTCGAACATCACGATCGAGAAGACCACGAAGAGGGTGATGTAGATCATGAGGAAGACCATCTTCCGCAGGTCGTGGAAGAAGCGTTGGCGGTAACGGGCCAGGAAGAGATAGAGCACCGTGAAGAGGGTGAGGATGTAGAGGGCCTGGCCGGTCATGAAGTAAGTGGTGCTGCGCGTGCCCCCCTGCATGGTCTCGAGCATCTCGATGTAGGTGTTGAGGTTGGTGTAGATCTGGGGAGTGACGATCTCGCCGCGGTCAACGATGCGCTGTCCCTTCTTGATGACGCCTGTGGCGCCGGTGACGTTGAGGTAGGCCTGGCTGCGGAACTTGGTGTCGGTCAGCGTGTCGAGCACGACATTGGGGACGATGCAGATGTTGAGGGCCTTGATGATGTCGGGGCTCAGGGCTCGGGTGGTGTCGTGGGCTACGCGCATGCCGTAGAGGGAGTCGATGCTCTCGAAGGCCTTCACAGGCGAGCGGAGCGAGGAGGCGTCGAGGGTCTGCACGGTGTTCTCGCCGTTTGGCTCCTCGACGGCGACCCTTACCTTCGGGGCCGGGCGCGCGGCCACCGAGTTATAGAGCGACGCGTCGGCGATGCCGGATGAATAGGCATGGCGGAGGAGGTCTTTGAGCGACGCCACCTCGTCAGCCGGAGCCTTACCGGCGGCAAGGCTCTCGAAGCGGGCGATATTGTCGTCGGCCACCTTGTCCTGGCGCCTCACGAAGGGCACGAAAGAGCGGTCGACGCTGTCGCGCATGGCGGTGAGCGATGTGGAGTCGCGCAGGATCGGCATGTCGAACTCCGCGGTGAGCAGCTGGTATTTCCATGGCTGGTTGAGCTCGTAGGAATACGACTGATGGTCGGCCTGCGGAAGCATGAGCATCAGGATCACCACGGCCCCGGCCAGCAGGGCGAGGCGTATGAGGTTGATTTTCGAGAAAATATTCTTAAGCATGTCGTTCTGAAAGTCGAATATGGTTGATATGGGGTCAGGAAGTGCGTTTTGCGAATTTCACTCCTTTGATTTTCTTCAGGGCCGAGCAGATGTTCTCTACCGTCTCGGTGTTGTCGACCTGCACGTTTAGCTCACAGTGAAACACTTCCTGACGGGCCTCGATGTTGAGGCCCCGGATGTTGACGGCGAGCTTCTGCGAGAGTGTGGAGGCAATCTCCTCGAGGATACCCTGCCGGTCGATGCCGTCGACGCTGATGGTGGCGAGGAACTTGTCGGCCTGCCCTCCCCAGGTGGTGGCCACGAGGCGCGAGCCGTAGGCGCTCTTGAGGCGCATGGCGTTGGGACAGCTCACCTTATGGAGCACCACGGCCTCGTCGTCGTCGACAAACCCGAGCACGTCGTCGCCCGGAATCGGAGAACAGCAGGTGTCGATCCGGTAGTTGGGGGTATCAGCGTCGGGATGGAGCACGTAGACCTTCTTGCGGTCGATGGGGGTGCGGGGCTCGTCGGATGAGGGGTCGTTCTTGTCTTTGCGGGAGGAGAAGGGATTGCGCAGCAGTTTCTTCAGCAGCCCGCGCCTGGTCTTGAGAAGCTCCTTGAATTCCTTCACCGAGAGATTGATCTCATCATTGGCGAGCATGAGGTAGAGGTCGTCTTCGGAATCGAGATGGTAGTTTCCGAGAATCTTGGCCGTGACTGCGGGCGACACCATAATGCCCTCCTTATCCATAAACTCGAGATACAGTTTCTTTCCACGGGCGATAAGGTTGCGGCGGTCGCGCCGGAGCACGGCGCGGAGCCGGCTCTGGGCCTTTGCGGTGTGGCAGTATTTGAGCCAGTCGGCCTGTGGTGTCTGCGAGTCGGAGGTGATGATCTCCACCTGGTCGCCGGAGTCGAGGCGGTAGCTGAGGGGCATCAGCTTATGGTTGATTTTTCCGGCCACGCAGTGCATTCCGAGCTGGGTATGTATGGCGAAAGCCATGTCGAGCACGGTGGAGCCTGAGGGGAGGGTGATGAGGTCGCCGGCCGGGGTGAAGACGTAGATCTCGGAGGAGAAGAGGTTGAGCTTTATGGTGTCGAGGAAATCGATGGCGTTGGGCTCGGGGTTGGCGAGGATATCCTTTATGGTGTTCATCCAGGAGTCGAGCTCGGTGTCGTCGTCGTGTACTCCGGTCTTGTATTTCCAATGTGCGGCATATCCGAGCTCGGCGATCTCGTCCATCTTCCGGGAGCGGATCTGGACCTCTATCCATTTCCCCTCGGGGCCCATGGCTGTGAGGTGGAGCGCGCGGTATCCGTTTGCCTTCGGCACGGATGTCCAGTCGCGCAGGCGGTCGGGATGGATGCGGTGGCCGTCGGTGAAGAAAGTATATATCTGCCAGCAGCGGAGCTTCTCGAGGGAGTCGTCGTCGTTCTCGAAGATCACCCTGACGGCATAGATGTCATAGATTTCCTCGAAAGGTATCTTCTTTGTCTCCATCTTGTTGTAGATGGAATAGGCACTCTTGACGCGGGCCTTGATCTCGTATTTGAATCCGGCGGCGTCGAGTTTCTCGCGCACTGGCTGCACGAATTTCTCCACAATCTCCTGGCGGTGCTGCTCGCTGCGGTCTACCTTGGCCATGATGTCGGCGTAGATCTGGGGATGCTCGTAGCGGAAGGCGAGGTCCTCGAGCTCCTGCTTGATCTTGAAGAGGCCGAGGCGGTGGGCGAGAGGGGCATAGACGTAGAGGGTCTCTCCGGCTATCTTATACTGTTTTTCGGGGCGCATGGCGCCGAGGGTGCGCATGTTGTGGAGCCTGTCGGCCATCTTGATGAGCACGACGCGTATGTCGGTCGACATGGAGAGCAGCAGCTTGCGGAAGTTCTCGGCCTGAAGGGATGCCTTGTCGCCGAAGATGCCGCCGGAGATTTTGGTGAGGCCTTCGACGATGGAGGCTATCTTGGGTCCGAAGGCGGCCTCGATGTCGTCGCGGGTGTATTCGGTGTCTTCCACCACGTCATGGAGAAGTGCGGCGCATATCGAGGTGGAGCCGAGGCCGAGTTCGGATATGACGATCTTGGCCACTGCGATGGGATGGAGGATATAGGGCTCGCCGCTGCGGCGCCTGACGCCCTGGTGGGCGTTGCGGGCGAAGCGGTAGGCACGCTCTATGATCTCCACCTTCTTGCGGTGGTTGCTGGCGAGGTAGGCGCGGAGCACGTCCTGGAACGCCTCCTCGACGACAGCGTCTTCGGCAGCCGGGGCCTGAGGGAGATTGATGCTCATAAGCTGATAGATAACCTAAGCTACAAAATTAATGAAAATCGCCGACACGCGCAACACTCAGCCCAAAAACGATATGCATTATGGAAAGGAAAAGGTAGCTGTGATTCAGAAAATTTTAGTAATTTTGTGATTGTTATGAGGGAAAACAGCCTATACGACAGAAAATCATTAAGGGCGATTCACGGGCCGAAGGCCGACTACAAGGAAATCGCCAAGGATTGCGTCGGTTTCGCCAACGCACAGGGTGGCATGATCGATTTCGGGATCGAGGATGACACCGATGTTCCGGATGCCAACCAGCGTATTCCCAAAGATCTGTCTGTAAAGCTGATCAACAAGATCGATGGCATGACAGTAAATGTGTCGGCCACAACCGAGATAATAACCGCAGACAATGGCGGAGAGTTTCTACGACTATACATCCAACGTAATGCCCGTTCACTCGCGTCAACAAGCGACGGCCGCTATTTTATCCGTATCGGCGACACCTCCAAGCCTGTGACAGGTGACGAATTCTTCCGACTTGCCGGTGAGAAGGATTCCGGCAGATGGGAGAATACATCGTCACAGTATTCATGGCTAAGATGCAATAAGGAGAAACTGTCGGATCTCATTGACCGTCTCCAGCAGTCTGACCGTGTGTCTGACTTCATAAAGCAGAAAGAGACTAAAGAGATTCTGGATTATTTCGGGCTCGCTAAAGAGGAAACTGAAGAGCTGACATATCTCGGAGTCCTGTTTATCGGCACGCAGTCCCAGCGCGGCAGTCTCCTCAACACCCCGGTGATACAATGCATCAAATACGATTCCTACGGCGAAAAGGTACAGAAGTATCTCTGGGATGACTATACCTTGAATCCGATCGAGATGATTGAGAGTGTATGGGAGCGAGTGCCCGACTGGAAGGAGACACAGGAGATTGCCGACGGAATGTATCGCCGCAATATAATCGCCTACGATGAGAGGGTGATACGTGAGCTATGCGCTAATTCGCTGGTGCATAGATCGTATGCCGTCACAGGAGACATCTTCATCAATATCCATCCCGACAGGGTAGAGTTTGTGAACCCCGGTCAGTTGCCTTTAGGAGTGACTGAGGAGAATATACTTCACAAATCGGTGAAGCGCAACGAACGTATGGCCAACCTATTCTACGTGCTGCATCTGATGGAGCGAGAGGGTTCAGGCTACGACAAGATGTATGAGGTGCAACTCACCAATGGCAAGAGGGTACCGAAGGTCAAGGAAGGAGATGACTCGGTGACAGCCATAGTCGAGCGGAGGATTGTCAGCCAGGAGGCAATAAAGGTAATGCGTACCGCTTCGCAAAATTTCCCGCTCAAGCAGAAAAACATCATCTGCCTTGGCATGATAGCGCAGGCCGGAAGCATATCTGGATCCGAGCTGATACATCAGCTTGAGCTCAACGACAATGTGGCGTTGCGTCCGTGGCTGCGACCGTTGCTCGACATGGGGCTTGTAGAGACCAATGACGCCAGGACGAAAGGGGTGGAATACAGGATAGTGCCCCAGCTGCTGCGCAAGAGCGACTTCAAGGGCAAGACGACCCTCAAACGGATTGAGAAGCATAGGCTCAGGGAGTTGATTCTCGAAGATTTGAAACTCTACGGGCCTACCTCAATTAAAGACATCCACACCAGAATCGGAGAAGAGATTAATATACGTTACATTCAACGGTTGCTTAAAGCACTAATCGAAAATGGTCTCGTGATAACAACTGGCGCGACAAATACCCTACGGTATGAACTTGCGACAAATCCTGTCTAATAAGCACCTGAACTCACGACAAAATCACGGATTTTGCCATCATACAACCATTTGTCATCATTATCGAGTTGATTATAAGATTATTAACTTGCGACAAAAGTTGGTCTAATAAATAGTGAAACTCGCGACAATGGCGCGATTCAGGGCGTGAATCGGCATAGTCATGACCGATATGACACATGATTTGCGCGTTAATGCAATGTTTTGTAACTTTGCGATGTCTCCTCTAAGCACACCAACTCATCATGAAAGTCATCATAAAGACAATAACAGCCCTTCTCCCCATTCTACTGACCTTAATCACCTGTGGATGCGGAGAGACCGGACTATCCCGCCATGCCGCCTCCAAAGAAGATGCCGCGATGGCGGAGACAGCAATGGCAGAAGGCAACTATATAAGGGCCCTCAAGCATTATCAGGAGTTTCTGCGTAAGAACGAGAACGTGGAACTGACCGATGAGTCGGCAACCATGCTTGTGTCGGCCTACATCCATCTCGGAGGGATACATCTCTCATTCAAGGATTTCCAGGCTGCGATAGACTATTACCGGAAGGGGTGTGACCTCAGCAAGGAGATGAGGCTCCAGCCGCTTGAACTGGTATGCCTGTCTAAGGTAGTTTCCTTTCTATATATCAATAGGTAATCAAGGTCTTGGCGGCATCGCTGCCAAGACCTTTTTGCGTGGAAAGAAAAAATCCGGCCACCTCACGGTGTCCGGACCTTTCTCCGCGGCCGAACCCGCCAGAGGCGGCTTCCGTGTCGGCGCGGACGATAGAAATTACTAATGTATATAACCCAAAATTTAGACAATTAAGTTTTCCAATATGTCGGCATAGCTTTAAGGCTAAAAAACATATCTAAGTCATGAAAAAAGTGAATCTTCCAGTTGATTTCATTGTTGACATCAGTACGGATTGTATCGTTTCGACAGATGTCAGGCCGTGGGGTCGGGATATCCGGCGCCATTTGCTGACAATTTGGCTTGGCTAATAAAAGGGGATTTCAATCAATCGTTTTATCGCTGTTGCAAAATGAAAACGAGAACATCCATGCAAATATTAGTGCATGAATGTTAATAAACCATAATTCGGCAAATTTATGGCACAATAAAAAACGGAGAAGCCTGCCGCGATTCCAAGGAATCGCGGCAGGCTTTTATCAGTCAATGAGTTGGGAAATATCTTGTCAGAGTATGTCAGCCGCGGGAGATGACATGGTTGTCGATCTCCGTATGGACATTGTGCATCTCGATGGCCGCCACGGCCGCCTCGGCACCCTTGTTACCAAGCGCGCCGCCGGCGCGCTCGAGAGCCTGCTGCATGGACTCCACCGTGAGCACGCCGAAGATCACCGGCACGCTGCCCCTGGCGTTTAGCTCGGCCACTCCGTCGGCCACTATCTGACATACGTAGTCGAAATGGGGAGTGTCGCCGCGTATCACACAGCCGATCACTATCACCGCGCTGGCGAGACGCTGGGCGACGAGGCGCCCCGCGATATTGACGAGCTCCACAGTGCCCGGCACATCATAGAGAGCTACATTCTCACGTGCCACACCGGCCTTTGCAAGCACGTCGACCGCACCGTCGCGCAGGGCATGGGTAACAGCGGAATTCCACTGCGCCGTGACGATGGCGCAGGAGAAGGTGGCCGGCTCCTTCACCACGGGGATGGGGAGCTCGCGGCCGTCGGTATTCAGTATCGTCGACATTATTACTTCCTGTTATCGTGGTTTTCAGCGTCAGCCTCATCTCCGGCTGGAGCCTCGGCCTCCTTGCCTGTGGCTTTCAGCTTGAGCTTCCTGCCGGCGAGCGATATCTTGTGGATAAACGATTTCCATTTGGGCTCATGCTCGATATCGGCGTCGATGATCTCGGAGAGGGCGAGTATCTCCTCCTCAAGCTCGATGGTCTCGAGGGCTATGGCATGAGGAAGGATGGCGTTGAGCAGCCGCTTGGCTCGGGCTCTCATCTGGCGCATGCGCATCATGATCTCGGCCATCTCGATAGTCATCTTGATCTCCTTGCGGGTCACCTTGCCGGCGCGCTTCTTCGAGAACTTGATGGCCTCGGCGTAAAACTTGAGGGCGGCCTTGTAGTCGCCCGACGATGCGAGGAGCTGCCCGACATTGCGCAGGGAGTCGACGAGCTTGTCGGTAGCGGCTGCTACGCCGGAATTCACCTTGTCGTAGAGAGCCCCGGCCGTGATCTGGTGTTTCACCAGGAGATCCATTGCCTTGCGGCGTGAGCGCAGGATGCGTGTGGAGAGCTCCATGGCGAGGATATGGTATTTTCCGAAGCGCTCGGAGTCGATCTTTATGAGATTGTCGAGCACCTTGAAAAGCCAGTCGAGCTCTTTCTCGCTCTGGCGGTAGTCCTTGAGGGCGTAGTGCACCTCGGCGAGGTCGAAGATGAGCCCCATGAGTAGAGCGCGAAACTCTATGTTGTCGAAATCGGAGAATTCGCGGAGAGTGCGCAGGGCGTCGACAGTTCGCTCGAGGGCGTCGATGTTTCTGTCGGCATCCATCATCTCATGAGCGGTCTTGCGGGCGGCGAGCGCGTCGTTGATGATGCGCATGTCGGCCGACTTTCTGTCGAAGCTGTCGGTGTTAAGGGGAATTTCTACGGGTGTCATCATTATAAGGAGTTATCAGTGATCAATATTGGCGCCGGAACGGGCGGCCTGGGTCGACTTATGGCCGAGATAACCTCCGTGGTGGCGGAGGGCATAGTCGGCGGCGGTGAAGCCTATGGCCGACATCACGCCGACCACGAGCACATCGCCCATCACAGTCATCATGGTGGTGGAAGTAGTGGGTGTCAGGCCGAGGGGACAGACCTCCGGGACTCCCGCGGTGAGCAGGGCCACGTCGGCCGCGGCGGCGAGGCGAGACGACCCGTCACCGGTAATAACAATCTTAGGGACTCCGGGGTTCAATCGCCCGGTGAGCTCCACGAGCTCGAGTATCTCGCGCGTCTTTCCGGAGTTGGAGAGCAGGAGCATGGCGTCGTCCGGGCGCACGATGCCGAGGTCGCCGTGCTGGGCCTCGGCGGGATGGAGGAATACGGCCGGCGTGCCTGTGGAGCAGAAGGTCGTGGCGATGTTCATGGCGATCTGCCCGGCCTTTCCCATGCCGGAGGTGACGAGCTTGCCTCCCCGGCGGTGGACGTGCTCGATGATGATGTCGATGGCGTCGGCATAGGCGTCGGTGACGGGAATCTCTCTGACGGCGCGCGCCTCGGCCTCGAGGATGGAGGTCATGAGGCGGCGTGTCGCTTCTTTATCTGTCTTCATGGTCATTCAGGTGTCATTCAGTGTTTTTGTGTCGCAGGAGGTCGCGTCCCTCGTATTCATTGAAGTCGCGCCTCCAGTCGGCGGGCATTTCTATCGAGGTCTTTGCCACCGGGTCGTAGCAGACCATCACTGTCTCGCACACCGACTTCACTGTAAGGGTCTTGCGCTCCACAAGGGCCTGGAGCAGCACGAAGCTCTTCTCGCTGGCGGAGACGCAGCGGGTGTAGACGTCGATCTCCTCGCCGAAGACGATGGGCTGCATATATGTGCAGTTGACGTTGGCGATGACGGTCTCCACCTTCTGCCAGTTCATGCGGCCGTGGCGCACGGCGTTGAAATAATGGGCCTTGCCGGTGTCGTAGAAGGAGAAATAGACAGTATTGTTGACATGACCGAGGATGTCGATGTCGTTAAACCGGAGCTGCACCGGGAGGCGGCTCCTGAAGGATGACAAATCGGGTGTCTGTAGCATATTCTGTATATTCGGTATATATAGGGTCATTTAAGAGTCTATCCGGTAAACCGGATGTCGGCCACCACCTTCCTTCCGATGAGGGAATTGATGGCTCTCGCTATCGAGGAGCGCGACATCGAGAGCTCGTGGCGGAGGGCGGCGTTGGCCACGCCCACGGTCATCACACCTTTCGACATGACGGGGCGGCGGCATCGGGAGGCGATATAATCGCCGGCCACAGAGCTCCAGAGCTCCACGGCGCGGCATTCGTCGAGCCTCGCCGACATGTCGCACTGCTCGACAGCCAGCCGGAGCACATCACCCACAGAGACGCTTTGCTTTCTTTCCATGGCTGTCAGGATGAGGGCTCCATCACGGCGAAACTCCCGCGCTCCACGTGCAGCAGCAGTCGCTGGCCGCCGATGGAAGCGAGGATGTCGTCGAGATGCTTGCGGTTGGTGTCGGTGATGAATATCTGGCCGAAGGAGTCGGCGGTGCTCACCTCGTGCATGATGCGGGCCACGCGGTCGGCGTCGAGCTTGTCGAAGATGTCGTCGAGCAGCAGCAGCGGGGTGGTGTTGGCGTTTTTCTCGAGATAGTCGAAGACGGCGAGGCGCAGGGCGATGGCGAAGGTCTTCACCTGCCCCTGGCTTCCGAGCTGGCGGAGACTGTAGTCGAAGAGCGTGGTCTCGATGTCGTCGCGGTGTGGGCCCGCCGAGGTATATCCGAGTGCGGCGTCCTTCTGGCGGCGGCTGTCGAGCAGCTCCCTCATGGAAGCCCCGGATAGCTGGCTGCGGTATCTCATGGAGGCCGTCTCGCCGGTGCCGGCGATGCGCGAGTAGTAGCTCTCGAGCATGGGCGTGATGGTCTCCACCCATTCGCGGCGGCGGTCGTGGATCACGGCGGCGCTGCTCTCGAGCCCGGCCTCCACCGCCTCGTAAAGCAGCTTGTCGCGCACTCCTGCGCGGAGCATGCGGTTGCGGCTCTCGAGGGCACGGTTGTAGCGCATGAGTTCGGTGAGATATCCGGCGTTGGCCTGTGAGATTGCCATGTCGGCCATGCGTCGGCGCGTCTCGGCGGGGCCGTTGACGAGGTCGCTGTCGCGCGGAGTGACGGTGACCACGGGAAAGCGCCCGATGTGCTCAGAGATGCGGGAATACTCCTTGCCGTTGCGGCGCAGGGTCTTCCCTTTTCCCTTCGCTATTCCGCAGGTGATATGCTCCGTGGCTCCGGAATCGGTGGAGAAGTGGCCTCCGACCATGAGCATGTCGCTGCCGTGGCGGATGAGGGCCGACTCGGGCATGGCGTTCATGGGGCGGGTGAGGCTGAGGAAATGTATGGCCTCGAGCAGATTGCTCTTTCCCATGCCGTTGTCGCCGAGCAGACAGTTGACGCCCGGCGAGAACTCCAGCCGGGCCTCCGCGATATTCTTGAAATTCAGTATGTCGATACTGTCGAGGCGCATCAGTCGTCTTTCTCTCCGTAAGCGAGGTCGCCGGCGTCGCCGAGCCCCGGCACGATATAGCTGTGGGCGTTGATCTCGTCGTCGATGGCTCCGACCCAGAGGGTGGTGGAATCCTGCGGGAACACCGAGCGGATATAGTCGATGCTCTGGCTGGAGGCGATGACGGAAGCCACGTGCACGTGGCGAGGCGTTCCCTTCCCGAGGAGGGCGCGGTAGGCCAGCTCCATCGACGAGCCGGTGGCGAGCATCGGGTCGACGAGCAGCAGGGTCTTGCCGTCGAGGCGCGGAGAGGCCATGTATTCCACGAGCACCTCGAATGAGTCGCCCTTCTCGCGGTATTTCCTGTAGGCGCTGACGAAGGCGTTCTCGGCGCGGTCGAAATACTGGAGGAAACCGTGGTGGAAGGGGAGTCCGGCACGGAGGATGGTGGCGACCACCACCTTGTCGGTGAAATCCTGGCAGACGGCTGTGCCGAGGGGGGTGGTGACCTCCACGTCGGCATAGTCGAGACGCTTGGAGATCTCGTAGGCCATGATGCCTCCGATGCGGTCGAGATTGGCGCGGAAGCGCATTGGGTCGCCCTGAATGGCGGTGTCGCGGAGCTCGAGCATATAGCGGCTCACGAGACTCGGCCTGGCGGCGAAATTTATAACTTCAATTCCGGGCATGGTATATCGAGTGATTAACGAATCACAAAGATAATGAATTTTCGCTATCAAGAGTCTTTTTTTGCGAAAAAAACTCTTGTGGCGTCGCAATCGGCGGCAATGGCGCCGCGAAGAGCCTCGATCGACGGGAAATTCCGCTCGTCGCGGAGCCGCTTGCGGAAGACAAGCGAGAGGGGCTTGGAATAGAGGTCGCCCGAGAAGTCGAGGATATGGGCTTCGACGGTAGCGGGTCGTCCGTCGTGAAGCGTGGGGCGCACTCCTATATTGACCATTGCCGGACGCATCACTCCGTCGGACGTCACCGCGTGGGCGGCATAGACGCCACCGGCAGGCACACACATCCCCTCCACAGGCTGTAGATTGGCGGTGGGCCAGCCGAGGGCGCGTCCTACCGCCTCGCCGGGCACCACTGTGCCCTCGAGACGGTAGCCACGGCCAAGCATGTCGTTGGCGGTGTCGACGCGTCCCGTCATGAGTGCCTTCCTTATTGCCGAGGAGCTGACACCCGGCACCACAGGCGCCTCCTTAACCTCGATGCCGGCCTCGCGGCCGAGCTCCATGATGTCGGAGATGCTGAGGCCCACGCCGTCGCATCCGAAGGTGTTGTCGTAGCCCACCACCATCAACGAGACGTTCCACTCGCGCCGCAGCCTCTCGAGCCACCGGGCCGCGGTGAGGTGGCTGAGCTCCGGGGTGAACTCCACCTCCACCGGCTCCACGCCGGCGCGACGCAGCAGATAGTCGCGGCGCCGGGGAGTGGTGAGCAGGGGGGGCACACGGTCGGGGCGCACCACCGAGAGGGGATGGCGGTCGAAGGTGAAGGCCATGGGCCGGAGGTCGCGGGCCGCGGCCTCGCGACGCAAGGCGTCGATGACGGCGAGATGACCGCGGTGCACTCCGTCGAAAGTGCCCACGGTTGCGGCGCGGCTATCCATTGCGCTGCGCGATAAGCCGGCGGCAGACTCCGGGCATGGAGTCCTCGCCGGAGTTGTCGATCCGGATGGCGTCGATGCCGACGGCCTCGGCGGCGGCGCAGTTGGCCGGGGAGTCGTCGAGCATGAGGGTGTCTTCGGGACGCAGCCCATAGCGGCGGAGCAGTGTCGTGAAGATGGCCTTATCGGGCTTGCACGTGCCCTCCTCAAACGACTTCACAGTGCCGTCGAAATAGTCGTTGACGGTGAGCCCCTCCTGGCGGAAACGGTCGGCGATCCAGTGGTTGTACATTATCGGATTGGTGTTGGAGAGCATGAAAACGCGGTAGCCGGCGCCTCTGACCGCGCGGAGAGCCTCCAGACGCTCACGGGGGAGGTCGACGAGGAAGGCCTCGAAAGCGTCCTGGATGTCGTTGTCGGAGACACCCGGATGGGCGATTGCGCGGAGCTGGTCGAGAAGGCCCGGGGCGGAAAGGGCACCGGTCTCGAGATAAAGGAATGGCGGGCGCTGCTCGTAACGGTCGAGCATGACGTCGGCGTCGGCGATGCCGAGCTGCTGGAGGCGCCTCACGGCCTCGTCGCGGTCGAGGTCGATCACGACGCCGCCGAGATCGAAGATGATATTGTCGTAGTGTTTCATTGTCGTGGTTTAAGGGCTACCGATGTAAGGGAAACCGGTTGCGGGTGCAAAATTACAATTTATTTTTGTCAAAACCGGGTCAAAACGTTAACTTTGTAGAGACAATACCCGTAACAGGAAGTTTAACCCAAACAATATTCAAATCCGCTATGTCGAAAATCAGATCAATAGGTATCCTCACCTCGGGAGGCGACGCGCCGGGGATGAACGCGGCGATACGCGCGGTGACGCGTGCGGCGATCTTCGCAGGTTTCAAGGTATATGGCATCTACCGTGGCTACCGCGGCCTCATCACAGATGAGATCGAGGAGTTTTCCACGCAGAATGTATCGAACATCATACAGCGCGGTGGCACGATCCTCAAGACGGCGCGCTGCAAGGAGTTTCAGACTCCGGAGGGGCGTCAGTGCGCCTACGACGTGCTGAAGCGCCACGAGATCGACGCACTGGTGGTGATCGGCGGCGACGGCTCTCTGACGGGCGCGCGCATCTTCGCCAATGAATACAGCTTCCCGATCGTGGGCCTGCCGGGCACAATCGACAATGACCTCTACGGCACCGACAGCACGATAGGCTACGACACGGCGCTCAACACCATCATGGAGTGCGTCGACAAGATACGCGACACGGCTACGTCGCACGAGCGTCTCTTCTTCATCGAGGTGATGGGACGCGACGCAGGCTTCCTGGCGCTCAACGGCGCGATAGCCTCGGGCGCCGAGGCAGCCATCATCCCGGAGATCTCCACGCAGGTCGACCAGCTCTCGGAGCTCATCAAGAACGGCTTCCGCAAGTCGAAAAACAGCTCTATCGTGCTGGTGGCCGAATCGCCTATCACGGGCGGCGCCATGGGTCTGGCGCAGCGCGTGAAGGAGGAGTATCCCGACTACGACGTGCGCGTCACCATCCTTGGCCACCTGCAGCGCGGCGGCTCGCCGACGGCCTACGACCGTATCCTGGCCTCGCGTATGGGTGCGGCGGCCATCGACGCCCTGCTCGACGACCAGCGCAACGTGATGATCGGCATCAAGAACGACGAGATCGTCTACGTGCCGTTCACGCGCGCCATCAAGAACGACAAGCCGATCAACCAGGAGCTGCTGGCCACCCTGCGCCGCCTCTCCATCTGACCGCCCCTCCCCTCTCCTACTGAAAAAGAATGCGCACGACTCTCAAGGCCGTGCGCATTCTATTTTATGAGGCTCTTGGGAGCCTATGATATGGTCAGCGGGCGATGTATTTGCGGGAGCCGGAGAGGCCGCGGAGGATATAGAGGCCCGGGGCGAGCGATTTCAGCTGCTCCTTATGCATCTTCTCAGCCACACGCACACCGGCCGGAGTGAATACATCCACGACATCGTCGAGCGGCGACACAACCACCTCATCGACAGAGACAGACTCGCAGACCTCCACATTGTCGACGGCAGCCACACCGGCGTTGCGGCTCAGCACGCTCCAGCGCAGCTGGATGCGCTGCCCCTCGTAGTCGGCGAGGGAATATATGCACGGGCCGTTGTCGCATGAGGTGAGGTCGGCAAGCAGATCCCATGTCTCGCCGTCGGCCGAGGCCTGGAGCTGGAAGAGGGTGCTCTCGGATGCCACCGGTCCGTCGTAATATTTCACAAACTTCACGGCCGTGAGGAGCTCGGGCACGAATGGCGGAGTGACGAGATGCGACTCGAGGCGGTTCATGCCTGCGGCCACACTGCTGATGGAGGCGAAATCGCCACTGAATCCAAGGCCTTCGGCCACGGCGATATCAAACCAGTTGTCGAAGCGCCAGCTGTACATGTCCTTCACTGTCTGTCTGGGGTCGGAAAGCACGACGGTCCAGTCGGCGGGGAGGTGTGCTCCGTCAAACGACTCCACATATGGAAGGGCGGCCACGGCGGGCTCGTCGCCATAAGTCACCGAGGCAGGGAGGGAGACGGTGCCGTCGGCATATACGGCATGAATGCCGTAGTAATAACGGCCTGCGGGAGCATCGCCGTCGGTGAAGGAGGTATCGGCGACGTTGTCGCCTATCAGCTCGTTGCCGCGATACACGAGGTAGGACTGCGGAGCCGCGCCTTCATATTCGGGAGCCGTCCAGGAAAGGGTGTTGACCCCGGCTCCGGCCTCAATCCCGACATTCAGCGGAGCTGGCACAGTGCCCGGCGTCACCTGCGCGTAGACGATAGGAGCCGATCCGTCGGGCATCGTGTAGACCGCCTCGACGCCGACAGTGTAAATGCCTTTGAAGAGGGCCGACTGCCCGGCGGCGAGCTCATCGGTGGCATCCACCCAGCCCATCGCCTTGTCGTTGATGTAGATATTGTAATGGTTAGGCGCCATCGACCCCTCGGGAGCTTCCCAGGTGGCCTCTACGGTATACCGCTCGCCTTCCTGCTCCGTAAACGAGACTTTCAGATTCCGTGCGGGAGCGAAATCAGGGGTTTCGGTCACTACCTCCACCGTAGCCTCGTCATACTCCACGTCATCGGCCTCCGACCATGCCATCACGCTGTAGATGTGCGGTCCGTCCTCTTTCGCCGAATAGTCGGTAAACGACCGGCGCTTGATATAATCGCCTATCACCTCGTCGTCGAGATAGACACGGAACGTAGTGTTGCCGTTGTTGAGCCATTCGTCGGAAGAGGCGCGAGCGGGCGCGTTCGTCCTGACGCCTGACTGAGAGATGAAACTCCGGTGGGTGGCCACGCCGGAGGGGATGCCTGCGGCATGACGCCTCGTAGCCGACATCTGGCCTACGGCCTCGCCGTCGGGGGCATAAAACGCCACGTCGTCAACGGCCCAGAGGAAATATAGCGACTCCATCTCGCCGCTTACAGCCTGGAAGGCCACCAGCGTGTCGCCGTCGGTAGGCTGGCCGAGGAAAAGAGACGCCATGCGGACATCGTCGGTGGGGACGATATCCCAGCGGCCGTCCCAGAGCTCTTCCCAGCTGGCGCCGTTGTCGCGCGATATCTTCACGTAATAATGGTCGGGGAAGTCCTGGTAGCCGCCGACATCGAAGAGCTCTGGATGGAGGTAATACCAGAAGTCCATATAGACGGCATTGGCGCCCGGACGGATGATGAGCCATTCGTCCTGATGACTTTCCTCGGGGAACTCCTCGTTCCACTCCCCCATCATGAGGATAGCCGCGCAGTCGCCGTCGTGGGCGAGCGTCATCTCGTCGTCGGAGAAGTCGTAGCGGAGCCAGTTGCCCTCGCCCCCTTCGTAGGTGGCGGTGACATCCCAGCCGGCGGGCGGGAATTCCTCGTCTTCAAAACTCTGCCCGGCCACAAGGGTGCCGGCGTTGCCCCACGACCATGAGAGGTCGACCACAAGACCGTTGACGGAGGCATTGAGGTCGCCGGGCGCCACGGGCTCGAAATTCTGTGAGTAGGCAGGCAGCGGAGTCAAGGCTGCAAGTGCCGCCATGCCTGAAATGAGATAATGTTTCACGTGTAATTGAATTGGTTAAGTGATTTGTCGGGGCAAAGATATGCAAAAAATATTAAATATGCAAATAGATATCGGGACAACTCCCCTCGCAGGCTCCTTTCATGATGCCGTAATACATGTGGCGGACCGACATGGCACCGGTGTGACGGTTGATGATGCCGAACATGCCCACACCCGGCTGTCCGTTGTCCCAGTAGAAGGGCACAAGGCCGGCTTCTTTGGCAGCTCGGGTGACATACTCGAGATAATACCTGTCGCATTTCTTCACGGCCGCATCCGAGAGGGAATGGCAGACAGTGCCGTACTCACCGAGCAGCACGGGGACACCCTTGTCGACGAATGCAGAACGGAGGCGCCCGAAGAGGTCGTCGATATAGTCTTCCTGGTTGAGCGTCGACTCGGTGTATCCCTTACGGAGTCCCCACGTCTTCACCTTGTCGGCGGAATGCGTGAAGTCGATCGGGTCGTAGAAATGCACCTCGGCCATGAGATGGCCGTCGGCGGGATCGACAGGGAGCGTCAGGGCGTCGAGGGCCCTCCAAGGACTGCAACACCACGACTGCACCACGAGATTGCGCACCGCGTTGTTGCCGCCCGTAGCCCTCACGGCATCGACAAAAGCCTGGTTGTAGGCCTCGAGGGCCTCGCGCTCGCTGGCCATGGGCTCGCCCCATACCTCATTGTCGCCGCGTTTGTTGCGTATCTCGTTGTTGCCGGCGAAGATCAGGCGCTGTCCGTAAGGCTCGAACTCGCGTGCGATCTGTGTCCAGATGGCCTTCTCCTTCTCCACCACGCGCTCCTTGTCTTTGGCATTGGCGTGGAGCTCGAGCCAGCCGCCGTCCCAGTGACAGTTGACCACGACATACATGCCGGAGGAATATGCATAGTCTACCACTTCCCGCACGCGGGCGAGCCACTGCGGAGAGATGGTCCAGGGCGACTTGTCGGCCACCAGCCGGGAGCTCCAGGCGCACGGAAGCCTGACGGCGTTGAAGCCGGCCACGCGCAGCGAGTCGATCAGCGTCTTTGTGGCGGCGGGATTGCCCCAGGCGGTCTCGCCGTCGGGAACCTCGAGCGAGTTGCCGAGATTCCAGCCGGCGAAGATACGGGAGGCAGCCTGACGGGCGGTCTCCCCTATGGCGTCGTCGGTGGAGAGATAGATCTCGGGGAGTGTGAAGCGGGCGATATCTGGGTCATCGGGATCGACAGGGGGCTTTGGAGGCTCCGTCTGGGTGGTGTCGGAGGGAGTGGGATCGACGGGCCCGTCGGGACCGGGTGCAGGGTCGTCGCCGCCGCATGAGGAGAAAGCTGAGAGAGTGGCCAGCGCCGCGGCAAGCAGGAGATGGCGTAGGGTGAGGATATCTGTCTTCATGATTGAGATGCAGTTGGAAAATGATACTTAAAAAAGGCGGGACGGCGCGAAGCCGTCCCGCCCGGTAATGAATCGAAGTGGTTGGTATTATAAGAGGACCAGATGGTATGCCATATACTCGTCCTTGTCCACGGCCTTGGCGCCGAGCCACATGCCGGTGACGCGGCCGTCTTCCTTCTCGATCTGCATGATGCGCAGGGCGTTGGCGGCATCGAGATGGAAAGTGGCCCAGCCTACGACGGCAAACTCAGGCACAGCGTCGGCGAAGGTGAAGATACCCTTGTCGTCGAGCTCGAAGGTGGTGTCGACCACAGTGCCGTCGGGGAGCGTGAAGCGGGCCGTTGATGCGCTGCTGTCGAGCGTGAGCGAGAAGGCGGCGTAGGAGGCGGGATCGGGAGTGCCGAGCCAGTCGGGATAGTCGGAAGGCGCCTGCCAGCCGTTCATGAAGGCACCCGACATGGTGCACCAGTCGAGGGGATTGAGCTGCGAGAGGCCCCATGAGAGGGTGGTGCTCGTGGAGACAGTGACGTCGTCGCGCCACCCGTCGGGGAGCTCGGGCTCGGCGGGAGCGTCGGGCACGTAGTTGTCGAAATAATCCTTGGTGACGAAATTGAGCGACTTGTTGTATTCCTCGCATATCAGCTGCATGGCGTTATCAGAGAGATAGAGCACCTTGAAGGAGCGGGCGGTGCCGTTCTGCTCGGCCATGAGGGGATATACGTCGGAGAAGGCGATGGTGTGGGCGTCGACATCGAGAAGGTATGTGCCGCGGCCGATCACGTTGCCGGTGTTGTCGGTGATGGTGACGTGGGCGCCGTCGATGAGGTCGAGCGTCATGTAGCCGTAGTTGTCGAGGCCGCACATCCATGAGTTGCCGGCGTAGTCGGCAGCCCAGTACCAGTTCTCGCCTCCGCCGAGGGCGTCGGCGGCAGCGGGCGTCGGGTCGATGGCGTCGGCGCTCTCCCAGGGAGTGGAGTCGATGTAGTTGGCGGCGCTTGTCTCCGTCTCATACCTGGAGTGAAGCTTGTCCCATGTGAAATTGACATTGAAGAACCAGTGGGGACCCTTCCAGAAAGTGGTCTTCGCGGAGCCGTCGTCGAGCATGGCGAGGTCGATCTGCCAGGTCTTGGAGTGACCCACTCCGCCGCTAAGGCGGTTCCAGAGGAAATGGTCGACAAACTCGGTGCAGAATTCGTCGATATGGAAAGTGGCGGGCTCGCCCCACACATATCCGCCGCGGGTGTCGACACCCATGCGCACCTGATAGTCGCCGTCGAAGGCGATCTTCATGGTGTATTCATTGCTGACGGCCCTTCCCTGCGGAGTTTCCCAGGCCACCTGGCAGGAGGCGGGAAGCAGGCTCTTGAGGTAGATGATATTGGGGTTTTCGGCGTCGTGCTCGATGGTGAAGGCCTTGCCCTCCACGAGGTCGGAGGGGCTGTAGCCCGGATCGTCGAGGTCATGGCTGTCGGGGGAGCAGGAAGCCATGGCCATGAGCCCGGCGGCTCCCAGAGTCAGAAAAAGATGTTTGAAATTCATGTTGTTGGTTTTGAAAAAACAGTTAAAATAAAGATTACCATCCCGGATTCTGTTTCAAGACTCCGTGGGAGAGTGAGATCTGGTTGAGAGGAATCTGGCTGAGACCTTTAGTCGCTACTATCTTCGCGCGGTCGTATTCCACGGTGGCGTTCTGGCCGCCGTTCTGCACGGTGCCTGCGGAGCGCATCACGGCATCGGCCATCACCTCCACGCCCTGGCGCAGGAGGTCCCAGTAGCGGATGCCCTCATAGGCGAGCTCCCGGGCTCGCTCGTCGAGGATGTTCTGGCGC
>CECF01010425.1_pt1 | contig 29143 bp, 19 predicted proteins | sample 554751 | NCBI WGS metagenome assembly CECF01 (sample SAMEA3182099, study PRJEB8094) | gut metagenome | biome: human; feature: gut; material: Stool; isolation source: human stools | place: Canada | collected 2012-06-12 | reverse complement strand
TGTTCAGATAGAGTGGAAAATCTGACATTTCCGCTCTATCGCCCCTCATTTCTATTTTATCTTGTTTGTACCCCTTGTACACCGATGTTTATCATCATTGAAAGGAGTCTCCCCCATGGAAACCATGCAGAACATCCTCACCCGCCGCAGCGTGCGCAAATTTGCTGACAAGCCGATTGAACCCGACAAACTCCACACCATTCTCGAAGCCGCGATGAGCGGGCCGTGCGCCGTCAACGCCCGCGAATGGGCGTTCATTGTCGTAACCGACCGGGAAAAGCTCGCGCAGATGGCGGAGGCGAACGGACGCGTCGCGCGGATGCTCAATCAGGCAGCGGCGGCGATTCTTGTCTGCGGCGACCTCGACCGCGCTTTTCCGCCCGCGCCGGATTTCTGGGTGATTGACGCCGCGATTGCCGCGCAGAACATGACGTTAGCGGCGAACGACCTCGGCATCGGATCGGTCTGGCTTGGCACTTGGCCGGACGAAACGCGCGTGAAGCGGCAGGCGGCAATTTTCCAGCTGCCGGAGACGATTGTACCGCACTCGATCCTCGCGCTCGGCTATCCGGCGGAGGATATCGACATGCGTGCAGTGCGCCCCAGCCGCTACGAAGAAAACCGCGTACACGTTAACCAATGGTAAATCAATCGACCCGACCGCCGATATTGCCGGCAGTCGGGTCGTCTTTTATTCTTTGGATTCTACAGTTTTTTTGCCGTCGCCCGGTGCTTTTTCGCGCTTCGCGTCAAACGGCGCCACTTCAAGCTCGCGCCGCAGCGTCTCCTGAAGTTCCTTCAGGCACTCAATCAGCAGCGGATTAAACACGCCGCACTCGCCGTTCAGGATCATAGCCATCGCCTGTTCGTGGCTGTACGCGGGTTTGTAGACGCGCTCACTGATGAGTGCATCGTACACATCCGCCAGCGAAACGACCTGCGCCGAAATCGGGATTTCGTCCCCCACCAGACCGTCGGGATATCCGTGCCCATCATAGCGCTCGTGGTGCCAGCGGCAAATGTCGCATGCCGTGCGCACCAGCTTCTCGTTGTGGTGCGCCGCAAGGTCGTCGAGCATCTTCGCGCCAAGAATCGTGTGCTGCTTCATCTGCTCGAACTCTTCCGGTGTCAGCTTTCCGGGTTTATTCAGAATTTTTGCGTCAATGGCGATTTTACCAATATCGTGCATTGACGACGCAAGGGCAATCAGGTTGCAGTCCTGCGGGGTCAGGCGGTAGCGGTCGGTTTTGGCACACAGCATCTCCAGAAGCCGCTCCGACAGTTGCCGCATATGCTGCACATGCGAGCCGTTTTGACCGTTCCGGAACTCCACCACATGGCTCAGGATGTTAATCAGCAGCATGTTGTTCTTTTCTTTTTCGAGGATTTGGCTCGTGACCATTGACACCAGACGACGCTGCTTGGCGTACAGCTTAATGGTGTTGTAAACGCGCCGATAGACTACTTTCGCATCGAACGGGCGGCTGATGTAGTCGCTCACGCCCTGCTCGTAGGCGCGGCGGATAAAAGCATCCGAGTCCTCGCTGGATATCATGATAACCGGCAGATTTTCCAGCATGTGGCTGCGGTTCATCGACGCCAGCACCTCGAAGCCGTCCATCACAGGCATCAGCAGATCCAGCAGCATCAGCGAAATTTTATCGCTGCCCGCGTTCAGAATGTCCATGCACTCCTGCCCATTCGCAGCTTCCAGAATTTCGTAGTCGTCCTCCAGCATTTCCGTCAGCAGCGCGCGGTTCAACTCCGAGTCATCCACAATCAGGATGCGTTCTTTCCGCGCGTGCAGTTCATTCTCCTGCTCCGACGACTGCGCCAGCATCATCTCCGTCATAACCATGTTCGTATGCGTTTTCGCCTGATACATCAGCTGGTCGGCCTGCTCCACGGCAGTTTCCAGCAGGCGGCCGTTGCCCATCACGCCGCCGATGCTAATCGAAATTTGCAGATTCGTGTACCCCGGCACAGGCGTATTGTGCACCGCCTCGCTCACTTGCAGCAGGCGGCTGTACAGGCGGTCAGCGGGGATGCCGGGCATAACCAGCAGGAACTCGTCTCCGCCCAGGCGCACCAGCAGATCGCCGCTCGCGGTATGCAGCTTAACGGACTGCGCCATCGTCTCCAGCACAACATCGCCCGCGCGGTGCCCGAAAACATCATTATAAAGTTTGAAGTTATCCACATCAATCATGGCAATGCCCGCCTCATAGACGGTTTTGCACATGTGTTCCTCGTAATAGCGGCGGTTGAGCGTCCCCGTGAGCGCATCGTGGTACAGCTTGTCCTCATAACTGGACAGGCGATTGGCAAGCTTCTCGCCCGACTCGGCGTCAATCATCATGTCGTCGTCGAGTTTCTGCACCAGTTCCAGCACATAACGCCCGCCCTCAACATGCAAATAACGCGCTGTCACCTGATAAACGTTCGGGTCATCGTATTCGAGCTTGATTTTCTTGCATTTCTCCATGTACGCCCGGAGAACGATGCAGTTTCGGCATCCCTGCGATGTCATCCGCCCATCCCGGCAGGGGCAGGCGCGTGAAGCCGGATTGTGCTTGCGCGCTTCAATTGTACGCAAGATATCTGCCTCGCTGATGAGGCGAACCGCGGTAAAGTTCTTGCGGTAAATGGCCAGCTCCTTCTCCATTTCCTGCATGGTAATCATCGGCTTGTCCTACTTTCCATCGGGCGGCGTGAAACCAGAGGTTGCAAAATCGGCAGACAAAATACCCCCCCCCGATAATTTTGCGTCGGAGGACATTTCGCATCTGCCAAATTCGGTTCTTAGTGACACTTTAGCCATTCTTATACATTGGCAAGTGGACGAACCGCATCCCCGCAATCAGTCACCTATACCAACGTATATTGTCCATTATACACTACTTTCGGATGGTGTCAAGTAGGTTACTTGTCATCATTACAGCGTTACTTCCCTGTTTTCGGGCGTTTTGTACATTTTTTTCGGCTAAATGCGCCATTTTTTCGTATTTTTTTCGAAAGCTTTTGTTGTTTTTCACCAAAAATATCGTTTTCGGAGGATTTTTACCCGTTTTTTGCATTTTTCGTCACATTTCGGTCGAAATAGTCCAGCAGCGACGCATATAGGCATTCGCGTCCCTGCGGAAAGACGTCGCGGCTGCGCCGGATGAAGTCCTTCACGTCCTGCCGGCGCGTATGCCCATCGGCAGGGCATGGATTCTTGACAACAGGCAGATTTTCTCTCCGTGCAAAGCCAATCACGTCGCGCTCCTTGATCATGAGCATGGGGCGAAGGACTTGCAGGTTCGTGCGGTCAAGGTGCGTCACGGGCGGAAAGCAGTCGTAGTGCCCCTCCAGCATTAGGTTCATCAGGCTCGTTTCGATGAAATCGTCCTGATGGTGCGCATACGCGATTTTATTGCATCCCAGCGCCATTGCCTTGTCGTTGAGCGCGCCGCGCCGGAGCTTGGCGCACAGACTGCACGGGTGCTTCTCCTTGCGGATTTCAAACACAATCTGGTACACCTTTGCATCCACAAAATAGAACGGCACGTCTAATCCTTCGCAGAACCGCCGCATCGTCTCCACGTCTGCCTCGCTGCCCGGCGCACCGCTGCCGACGTGAATCGCGCACAGCCCGTACGGCACGGGATAGAACCGCTGGAGGTGCTTCAGGCCCATCAGCAGCGTCAGGCTATCCTTGCCGCCGGACAGTCCGACCGCGATTTTATCCCCCGCCGACACCATATCGTAGCGCTGCATACACTGGCGCAGCAGGCTCATCAGGCGCTGCAAATCCATTGCCATTCAGCATTCCTCCAGCGTCTTTTCGAGTGTCTGGCGCGCCGACACCGCGTTCTGCGGATTTGTGTTCTCCAGCGTCATCGGCAGATTCCGGCGCTTCGCGAGCTGCATCAGCGGGCGGTAATCCATCTGCCCCAGCCCCGGCGCAATCGACAGCAGTCCATCAAACATGTTGACATTCGCGATATTCTGCCGCGCCCACGCGCACTCGTCCGTACCATCGGGCAGGAAATCCTTGATGTGCAGCAGCTCGGCGGAATCCCCCAGACGCGCAACCGCATCCGTCACAACTTCTTGCGCCTGATGGACGTTCTCGCGGTCGAGCAGGTTCACCGCGTCAAGAATAACCCGCAGGTTTTCGGACTGCACCTCCGCCAGCACCCGCTGGCACCTTTCCGCCGTGCAGACGATGTGCCGCGTGACCGGCTCGATAGCAAGCATCATGCCCTCTTCCTCCGCCCAGCGGACGACGGGCTTCACGCGCTCGATAAACAGGCGCAGGCTCTCCTCCGTCCGGCACTCAGGGCAGGATTTGTAACCGATATTGGGCGCGCCGGTTTCCGTGCCGACCATCAGCGCGCCGATTTTTTTGCCGAACCGCAAATGCGCACGATAATTCATCAGCGTGCGCTCGTGCGCCGACAAATCGGGGCTGCACAGGTTCAAATAGCACCCCAGCAGCACGCACCGCTGATTGTACTTCTCCAGCAGCCCGCGCACCTCATCCGCCAGCGCGTCCGTCAGCAGTTCCGGCGCATCCGCCATCTTAAACCCCGGCACGACCTTGCTCATCGCGATATGAACACAGGAAAACCCCTGCTCCTTTGCGTTACGCAGGTGTTCCTCCAAATTACTTCCTGCCGTATCATGCAGCCGAATTCCGATTTCCATGTGGATGCCCCCTTTACAAGGACAGTATACCGCATTTTTCAGGGGAACGCAAGGGGCGAATGGAACGGGACGAAGCCCCTCAGTTGGCAACACTTTCCGTCTTCTCCCGCGTGTTTATTGGGGGAACGAGGCGGCTTTCGCCAGACAATCCTCCACATTGCAGCGCTTCTCCCCGTCCAGCGAATTACGAACGCTTTCCAAGCACGCCCGCATCTCCCGAATCAGCTGCACAGCCGCGTCATAATCTTTCTCCCACGCAATCCGCCGCAAATCCTGCTCCACGCGCATTCGATCGAGCGAACGCTGCAATTGCTCCTTTTCCTCCGCCGCCGACGCCCGCTGAAGCAGTTCCTTCATGCCCTCCAGCATTTTCAGCACGCACGGTTCCGCCATCATCTGGGACGCGGCGCGGTTCTCTGCCTCATCAGGCGGATTCTTCCCCTGCGCGGGCGCAGCAACGCCCTCTGCCAGCAGCTCCTGCCGCACCTGCGCAATCATCTCCGGATGATGCTTCAAAATCGCGCGGTACTTATTCTGATAGCGCAGCATCCGGCTGTGGTCGCCGTCTGCCATCCGCATAACACACGCGCGGACGCTCATGCCCTGCCCGCAGCCCGTCAGCACCTGACGCAAGAGGTCATGCGTCTCCGCCTCCGTGAAGGGAATGAACGCCTGTACGCGCGGCGTATTCTGCTCCTGATTCCGCAAACAGGCGTAATAGTAGTTGCGAATGCTGTTGGGCTTGCGTCCCAAGTCCACGGATAAGTCCTCGAACACTTGCCGAAGCGGTGCGCCGCTGCCCCGCGCCTCCTGCACAGCGGAAAACAGGCGGGATGTCTCCTGTTCCTGCCAACCGACACATTTGCGTTCTTCCATGCGTCTTTCCTCTCTTTCCTGCATCCTTTCCGGGTGCGTATTCCTATCATATCCCGGCGCATATGCGTTCATGCACAAAATGCGTACACAAAAAAAAGGCGCTCCGAGCCATTTTCGCCCGAAGCACCCAATTTCATGATTTGCTTTTCCTTCCCTCCGCCCACTGGAACAGCGCCGGATACAGCACAATCGCGAACAGCATCAGCCCGAACATCTCTGCAAAGCCCAGCCAGTGCGCATCCAGCAACAGATTACCCGCCGCCTTCAGCCCCTTCTGTACCGCCAGCAGCAGCGCCACACCGACCACGCCGCGAATCACGCGCGCCTTGCCCGCACCTTTCGCATCAAAACCGACAAAGTGCCTCTCCAGCACCCAGCCAAGGCAGAAGCCCATCATCGCCCCCGCCGCCTTGTAGCAGTCCGTCACCATGTCCCACGGATCAACCAGCAGCGTTCCGTCCGGCAGCACATCCATCGGATACGGCTTCACGCTGGTGTACATCAGCATCGCGGCAGACAGGATGACGCCGACAATCGCCAGCAGCCAGTCGCGGTTCTTGCCGCCGTCCGCCCAGTCCAGCAAGTATTTTGACAGCAGCAGCACGACCAGCGCAATCATCATCCCAACCAGCACGTCCTGCGGCGTGTGCGCGCCGAGCCAGTTGCGGGCAAACGCCGTCAGCAGCGTCAGCAGCACGCACGGCAGAATCCACCATTTGCTGTACTTTTTCAGGTACGCCGCGATGTTGCCGTAAAAGGACGCTGCCAGTGTCGCATGTCCGCTGGGGAACGAGTAGCCCGTTGCCGTTGCCGCCGCTTCCGGAGCGATTTGCAGCCGCGCATCCTGCTTCCACGGGCGATAGACGCACGCGATATTCTTGATGAGCTGCGTCACCATCGTTGCGCCCGCGAAGCACAGCCCCATCCGCTGCCCGGTGCGCTTGTCGATGCACCAGTAGAATACGACGATAATAACAACCGGCAGCGACCCGGCGGCAAATTCCGAAATGAAGAGCAGCAAGCTGTTGATGAAGTTCGGCGCTTCCGCCCGGAGGTTCTGCAAAAACAGCAGATATTCAAAATCCAACGCTATTGACTCCTTTGTTACTTAATGACGCTCATGTCCAGCGCCATCTTCGCCCATGCGTCCGAAGCGCCGCTCGCGCCCGTGACTTCCGTGCCGGGCTGATAATCCGGCGTGGTGTACCAGCCGCAGAAGGTCATGTGCGGGTAGGTCGGAGCATCCGGCAAATCTGCCTGATGAATCGCGCTGCCGTTCACATGGTAGGTCGTCTGCGCCGTCGCCATGCCCTCTACGGTGATGCGGTAAGCGGTAATCTTCCCGTTCGTCGCGATGACATAACAATTTTGCAGCTGTGCAGGGTTATCAACGCCGTTTTTGCGCATTTCCGCCTGCAGGATTTCGCTCGTGAACCACGCGTTCTTCGTGCCGTCATCATTCTTCTGTATCTCCGCCGCATCCACCAGAATCCACCAGACGCTCTTTTCCGCGCTGTCCAGCACGATTTTAGGCGTACCCGCGCCGGAATAGCGAATGCCAATGCGCGCGCCGTCCGCGAACCACTCCATTTTCGCTTCGAGCTGGATGTAGGAGGAATCCCATTCCTTCTGGCTCGTCAAGCCGTCGGCGTTCGCCCAGAGGATGCTCTCGTCCGCCTCCGCGCGCACTTCCGTCAGCGCACTGCCCCATGCCGCGCTGTTCTTGCCCTCCCACAGCGCGTCCAGCACCTGCGGGTACACCACGCTCGTCGCCTGACTGCGCAGCTTCGGATTCACTGCGCGGCGAATCCAGGCGTGGCACTCACCGCCGGACGTCTGGTTGTTCCCATTGTCCCAGATGACAATCGGCACGCCGTAGCGCTGGGCATTCTGCGCGACACAGTACGCCCACTTCGCGCGCTCGTCGTGATTGCCATTCGTGTTCGTCGCGCCCGTTTCGCCCATCACGACCGGAATCCCCCGGTCAAGGAAGGTTTCCTTGATGTTCTCGAACACGCGGTTGATTTTCGCGCCATCCTTCTCCGGGTCGAACGTCGTCTGCGTATCCTGCAGACAGAAGGTCTGCGGGTCATACGAATGCACGGACACGATGATGTTTGCCGCCGCTTCGCCGTCCACCGTCGGCAGGGCAATCGCCGCCGTGCCCGCCGGGGAGCTGGTCGCCGCGTAGCCCGGAATCATCAGGCAGCGCTCGGCATTGTAGCCCTTGGCGTCCTTGCGGATGGTGTTCACGAACACTTGGTTGAGGTAGTTGACGGCAGCGTAGCACGCCGCGTTGCCGCTCCACTCATAGTTCGTACCCTGCGCGCGCGGCTCGTTCATGCCCTCGAAAATCACATGCTGGTCAAAGTCGGCGAAGGTGTCCGCAATCTGCCGCCACATTGCCGTCAGCTGCTCGCCGATTTTCTCCGCGTCCGCCGCGAAATTCGGCTCGTTAATCCACGCTTCGTGGTGCACATTGAGGATGACGAACAAATCCGCCTCGCGCGCCCACTCGACCACTTCGCGGACATGCTGGAGGAAGTCCTCGCGGATGGTGTACGTCCCATCGTCCGAGGTATAGCGGTACCAAGTCACGGGAATGCGGATGGTGTCAAAGCCCGCTTCCTTCACGCGCACCATCAGTTCCGGGGTGATTTTCGCGTTCCCCCACGACTGCTCCTGCGCGGTCACATCCGCGGTATTGCCGCCGGTTGCGTCCAGCGTATTGCCCAGATTCCACCCGAAACCCATCATCTCAACGATTTCCGTCGCTGTTTTGCCTGTCAGCATGGTTGATTCCTCCTCGGCGGCCGCCGGAAGCACCGGCAGCAGCATGGTCAAGAATAGTGCAATCCATTTTCGCATGTTTTGCATGAATTTTCCTCCTATTGCTTATAGGATTGGATTGTTACGCAGGGATTTCGCTCCTTCGGGAGCGACCAAAGGGCTTTCCGATCGCCCTTTGGAAACCTTCGGCGCCCCTTCGGATGTTACAGGTCTGTTATGTTAGTTTTTTATTTGTGTGCTTTTGGTCGCTGAAAGATGCTCTTATGCTTTCACCGGCGGACGCATCGTCAGGCTGATGCGGTTCGTTTTCGCATCCGCTTCCAGCACCCACACGGTCACGATGTCGCCGACTCGGACGACTTCGCTCGGATGATTCACGCGGTGCTGCGCCATCTGGCTGATATGCACCAAGCCGTCGCGGTGAACGCCGATGTCCACAAACGCGCCGAAGTCGGTCACGTTGCGCACCGTGCCGCGAAGCTCCATGCCGGGCTGCAAGTCCTTCAAATCCATCACGTCGCTGCGCATCAGCACCTGCGGCAGCTCATCGCGCGGGTCGCGGCCGGGGCGGGACAGCTCCGCCGCAATGTCGCGCAGGGTCGGTTCACCCACATTCAGCTGCTTCGCCAGCGCCGCGAACCCCTCCGCGTCCGCCAAGGTCAGCAGCTTGCCGACCGCCTCCGCCGGGGTGAGCGAAAAGTGCTTCAAAAGGGCGCGCGCCGCGTCGTAGCTTTCCGGGTGAACGCCTGTGTTCTCTATCAAGTCCTTGCCGCCGGGAATGCGCAGGAAGCCTGCGCACTGTTCGAAGGCTTTCGGCCCAAGGCGCGGCACTTTCTTCAGCTGCGCACGGGTCGTAAACGCGCCGTTTTCCTCGCGGTACGCCACGATGTTCTTCGCGACGGTCGTGTTGATGCCCGCGACGTAACTCAGCAGCGACACGCTCGCCGTATTCACATCCACACCGACGCTGTTCACACAGTCCTCGACCACGCCGCCCAGCGCCGCGTCCAGTTCCGCTGCTTTCAGGTCATGCTGATACTGTCCTACGCCAATCGCCTTCGGATCGATTTTGACCAGCTCCGCCAGCGGATCCTGCAGCCGCCGCGCAATCGACACCGCCGAACGCAGGCTGACATCAAACTGCGGGAACTCCGCCGCCGCCAGCTTCGACGCGGAATACACCGACGCGCCCGCCTCGCTGACGACCATGTATTTGAGCGCATCGCCCAGCGCCAGCTCCTTCATCACCTCGACGAAGAACTGCTCCGTCTCGCGCCCCGCCGTGCCGTTGCCGATGGCGACGATGCCGACGTGGTGCTTCTGGATCATGCGCTTGACGGTTTCCTTCGCCTGCGCAACCTTGCCGTGGCTGGGCAGCGGGAAAATGACGCCCGTATCCAGCACGCGCCCGGTTTCGTCCACAACCGCGACCTTGCAGCCCGTGCGGATGCCGGGGTCAAGCCCCATCGCGACCTTCCCGCGCACCGGCGGCTGCATCAGCAGCGGGCGCAGGTTCAGCGCGAACACGCGAATCGCCGCTGCGCTCGCCTTGTCGGTCAATTCCGCGCGCAGTTCCGTGTCCAGCGACGGCGCAATCAGCCGCGTATACGCGTCGTCGCACGCCTGCGCGACGTACTTGCACGCCGGGCTGCCCGTCTGCTGCACAAAGCCATAGCGCACGAGCTGCTGCGCCTTCTCCTTGTCCACGTCCAGAGCGACTTTGAGGAAGCCCTCCTTCTCCCCGCGGTTCATCGCCAGCACCCGGTGCGACGGCATCAGGCGCAGCGGCTCACGGTGGTCGTAGTACATGCGGTAGGTGCTGTCCTCGTCTTTCGCCGCGACCGTCGCGACCATCGCCGTTTGATGGTAGTACGTTTTGAGCTTCGTGCGGACGGCGGCATCGTCGCTGACGACCTCGGCGATAATATCCATCGCGCCTTGCAGGGCATCCTCCGCCGTTTCGACGCCCTTCTCCGCGTTCACATAGCGCAGGGCGATGGTTTCCGGCGCCATCATGTTCCGCTGCTGGAGCATCAGCGCGTTCGCGAGCGGCTCCAGCCCCTTCTCCTTGGCAATGGACGCGCGGGTACGGCGCTTCGGGCGGTACGGGCGATAGATATCCTCCAATTGCGCCAATGTCGCGGCAGCATCGAGGTCGCTTTGCAGCTTCTCCGTCCAGACATCTAACTTTTGCAGGCTTTCACTGATTTCCTGCCGACGCGCTTCGAGCGCCCGCAGCGCCGTCAGCCGTTCGCTGATTTCACGCAGCTTCTGGTCATCCAGCGACCCATGCTGTTCCTTGCGGTAACGCGCGATAAACGGCAGCGTGCAGCCCTCGTCAAGCAGACGAATGACGGCGTCGATTTGCCACGGGGCGGTTTGGAACTCCTGACAGAGCGTTTGTGTGATAGTCATGTCCTCACCTCAAATAATGATGCCTTCCAAATGATCCACCTCGTGCTGAATCACCTGCGCGGTGAAACCAGAGAACCGCTGCACATGCCGCTGCAGCTGCTCATCCTGATATTCCATCAAAATCTGCTGATACCGCAAACACGGGCGCTCGCCGTCCAGCGACAAGCACCCCTCCTGCGCTGCGAAGGGAATCTGGCGATCCGTGATGACCGGATTAAGCATCACCAGCACGGTTTTCCCCGCCATCACCGCAATGATGCGCTTGCGGACGCCAATCATGTTCGCCGCCATGCCGACGCACTCGTGCGCATGGGCGCGCAGGGTATCCGCGAGGTCACGCGCAACGGGCAAATCCTCCGCCGTCGCCATCTGGCTCTTGCAGGACAGGAACATCACATCTCTCACAATCGGCTGGATCATTGCTTCTTCACCACCACGCCGCCAGTTTTCCAGATGCTTCTTTCGGGCACTTCACCACGCACGCAGCTCAGCGGGTAGATTTGGCTCTCCCGCCCGATAACCGTGCCGGGATTCAGCACGCTGTTGCAGCCGACTTCCACATAGTCGCCAAGCATTGCGCCCATTTTCTTCAAGCCGGTTGCCATGCTTTCGCCTGCGCCGCGAACCGTCACCAGCGTCTTGTCGCTCTTCACGTTGCTGGTAATCGACCCCGCCCCCATGTGGCTGCAATAGCCAAGAATGCTGTCGCCGACGTAGTTGTAGTGCGGCGTCTGTACATGGTCGAAAAGAATCACGTTCTTTAGCTCCACAGAGTTGCCGACCACGCAGTCTGCCCCTACCAGCGCACTACCGCGGATGAACGCGCAATGCCGCACTTCCGTCCGCGCGCCGATGATGCAGGGCGCACCCAGATACGCCGTCGGCGCAACCGTCGCGGTTTTGTGCACCAAGACGTGCTCGCTGATTTCGGTGTATTCCGCCGGGTCAAGCGCCGCGCCGATGCGCAGGATTTCCGCCTTGATGCCCGCAAGCGCCTCCCACGGATAGGTAAACTGCCGCAGATAATCCGCCGCCAATGTGTGGTTAAGGTCGTAAAGCTGTTCGATTGTCAGCATAATCTGCCTCCTATTTATTATGTTGATTGCTTTTTCGCCCTGCGCCGCCGAATCAGCCAGAGCACGAGCATCGCCAGCAGCAGCCCCGCCAGCGCACCCGATGAATCCAGCAGCACATCCTGCCACTTGCCCGTACGCCCGGCAACGAAAAGCTGATGGATTTCGTCCGTCGCGGCATAGAGCGTACATCCCGCCCATGACAGCCAGTGCCAGCGGGCGCAGTAGCTGTCCAGCAGCAGCGTCAGCAGCATTCCCAAGAGCGTGTACTCCAAGAAATGCGCCGTTTTCCGCACGGCAAAATCCACCTGTGCATACAGCTTCCAGTACGCCTGCCCCGTCAGTCCCTGCCGCTGCGCCAGAGAATCCGTAATTGGGCGGGCAATTTTATCGCTGATGCTGCCGGACTGCGTGCCTTCCTGTGCCGAGAAGCCGAACATCACCAGCAGCAGGGACAGCGTAATCAGCCAGAGGATAGCACGATAAAGGTGTATTTTCCAGTTCAAGGTTGCTTTCCCTTCCTGCGGCGAAAGTTACGCCGCGCTTGTTTATTTCGCGCTCCACCCCGTCAATTCCTGCCGTGTTGCATGGATTTCACGAAAAAGGGCTGCCCGTTGCAGACAGTCCTTTTGTTGGATTATTTCACGCGCTCGCAGTACACCGCCACGCGTTTTGTGCCGCTGAGGGTGCAGGTCACGAGCGTCAGGTCATAGCCGGAATGGGCAATTTCGTTCGCATCGTTGGGCGAAATCGTGTTTTTCTCCCGCACAACGTAGCGGAAAACGTTATTCTCCATGTCCGTGAAGGTAACGGTTGCGTCCAGCGCCAAGCTGCTCAGCTTGCCAAAGTGGTAGGTGTGCGCAATAATAGCGAGGTTGCCCGCGTAGGCGCTGCCGGAATAGCGGCACGGCGACACGCTCAGGTTCTCGTACGACCAGTTGCGCTGCACCGGCACTTTCAGCCCCAGCGACGGAATGGACAGCGTGCCGATATACTCGTGCCCATTGACCTTCTCGCCCGGCATTTCGATTCCCGGCACGCGCTCGTAGAGCTTGCCTGTCGGCGCGGGCGTGGGTGTCGACGTGGGTTCGGGGGATGGTGTCGGTTCAGGCGTTTCGGTCGGTTCGGGTGATTCCGTCGGCATGGGCGTTTCGGTGATTTCCGGCGTGCTCGTCGGATTTGATGTCTGCGCGGCATCCGGCGTGCTTGTCGGCTTCGGCAGATTCGTTGCAGTCCCTGCCGTCGGCGCGTTTGTCGGCTTCGGCGGATTCGTTGCAGTCCCTGCCGTCGGCGCGTTTGTCGGATTCGGTGGATTCGTTGCATTCCCTGCCGTCGGCGCGCTCGTCGGTTTCGGCGGGTTCGTCACATTCCCTGCCGTCGGCACGCTCGTCGGTTTCGGCGGGTTCGTTGCAGTCCCTGCCGTTGGCGCGTTTGTCGGCTTCGGCGGATTCGTCGCATTCTCTGTCGTCGGCGCGTTTGTCGGATTCGGCAGGTTCGTTGCAGGATTCGCTGTCGGCGCGCTCGTCGGTTTCGGCGGGTTCGTCACATTCCCTGCCGTCGGCACGCTCGTCGGTTTCGGCGGGTTCGTTGCAGTCCCCGCCGTCGGCGCGCTCGTCGGTTTCGGCGGATTCGTCGCAGGATTCACCGTTGCGGGCGCACTCGTCGCAGGGGTGTTCGTGGCGGTTACGTCATCACGCGGAATGTCGGTCGTCAGTGCGTCAGTTACGGAGGGCGTGGATGCTGCCGGGGTATCCGCCGCAGTGGCATCCGCCGTCGGCGCGTCGGTTATCGGCGCATCCGTCGCGGGTGTGTCTGTCGGCATCATCGTCGCGGTGACTACGGGCGGTGCAGCGGTTTGCTGCGATTCCATCTGCCGCTGAATGCGAATCTGCTCCAGCGCCATCAGCGCATCATCCGACTCCTGCTGCGCGCGGCTGGCATCCCACTGGTTGTAGCCCACCAGCGCCAGTGCCGCCAAAATCAGCACCAGCCCCAGCGTCATCAGCAAATTTCCCTTACGGTTCTTCATGCTCTTGGCTCCATTTCCGGTGCAGAATCCAGCCAATGACGAACAGAATCATGCCCGCGCCCGCCAGAATCGGCACCGGCCACCACAGCTGCCCCGTTTCGGGAATCGGGGCGGTCGGGGTCGGCGTAACCGTGCGGCGGTTGGTAATCACATACACGCCGTTTTCGATGGAATATTCCGGCTCATAGTACACATCAGCCCCCAGAACCTCATTGAGGGTGTACACATGGTCAGCCGGCAAATCCTTGAAGATATGATGCCAGTTGTTTTCGCTGTTCAGAATCACCGTGTCGATATGCTGACCGTCCTGCATCAGATGAATTTCAATCTGCACAGGGCGATATGTGCCGCGGTTGTCGTCGTCCCACACCTTGACGCACTCAAGGTCAATCAGCGCGGGCGAGCGTTCCAGCTTAATGGTGGAGAGGACGTCATACTGCCACTCGTCGTCCACATTGCGCGTCGGCACAGAGGTCAGGAAGGACTGGAAGCTGTACGCCCAGCCGCCGATGATAACCGGCGTGCCGGAAACAAGGTACAGACCGGGGTTGAGTCCCGCGAAGGCAACTCGACCGTTTTCATCCGTCGTGCCGGTGAAATCAGGCGTTTCGGACGCGGTGAGGGCTTTCATCGCTTCGGACGCGGCTGCCCAGTCCGCCGCGTTCTTCAGCGCGTTAATGTCGATATTCAAGGTGCTGTACGGGCTGCGCAGGGCGAACCGAGCGTCCGCGTCCATGTCCGCCACCTGATACAGCTGGAAGGTCACGCCAGGCAGGTGCGCATCATCCTCGTTGTCATCCGCCTGAATGGCGAACGTCAAGGGGTGCGTCAAATCCACCCGTTCAAAGGCAAGCGCGCAGGGCGCAAGCAGAAGGCAGCACAATGCTGTCAGCAGGACAAGCGCCAGCAGGCGCGAGGGTTTGCGGCTCATCACGACCGCTCAGCTCCTTTCCGCTTCTTGTGTTTCGGGCTGGTCGTTACCAGCATGAGAATGAGGAGAATCAGCAGCATCGGCGCGGCGACAATCGGCGCGACGATGTAGGGGTCAATCACGAGTGCGTCCGCGGAGATGCGCACGGATAGCTGCGCAAGCGATGTTTCGACCCGGTGTCCACGGACAAGCAGCCGGTGCGAGTTAATGCCGTAGGGCGTGCAGGTGACGAGCGTGCACAAATCCATGCCGTCATAGATTTGCAGTGCGCTGACGTCATGCGGCTCGACAATGAGAATTTGGTCGATTTCGTAAGTCAGCACCTTGTCCAGCACGCGGAGGGTGAAGGTATCGCCGTAGGTGAGCTGGTCAAGGTTGGTAAAGAGCTTGGCGGAGGGCAGCCCTCGATGCGCCGAGAAGGCGGAATGCGTCCCCGGTTCGCCAGTCGGCAGGCTTGTGCCCTCGATGTGACCGACGGCGACCTGAAGCACGTTGGCGTTCGTCGAGTGATACAGCGGCAGCGTCACGGCAATCTGCGGAATCTCAATCACCCCGATGATGCCCGAACCGCCGACATTCATCACCGCGTCGTACTCCTCGCGCTCCTCGTCGGTCATGATCAAGCGATCAACGGTGGACTGTGCGCGGAGTTTTTCGTTATAAGCGTTTGCCGCCGCCCAATCCGCCTCGTAATCCTTCTTGGACTCCTGCTCCACCGCCGTGTTGTAGGTGGCTACGGCACGCGACTGGTGGAAGGAATTGTAGAAATCCGACACGGACGGGTACAGAAGGAGCGCCAGACCCACAAACAGCACCACAAACAGCAAAATGGTTGTCATATTGCGCTTCATGAGCCGCCTCCTTTCTGCAAACATGCTCCATTATTTCCACTTGGGAATGCCGGGCGGCGGCATTGCGCGCACCGCCCGGCAGGGGTTTCATCAGAACATGGGGATGTTCAACGAATTGCGGGAGAGAAATTAGATTTCGTCCGCTTCGGCCTTGCGGCGAACGATGAGGATGAGCGCCGCGCCCACGAACATCATGCCGCCCAGCACGTAGAAGATGGTCGTGCCGATGCCGCCGGTTTCAGGCAGGGTCGCGCCGGACTTGTTGACAAGCTTGTTGTTCATCGTAGAAGCCGCCGTGAGTTCCATGGATGCGCTTGCGCCGCCAGCAGCTTCCTTGTGGTCTGCCGAAATCGTGATGGTGACAGGATCCAGCGGATTATAGGTAGCAGGAACCGTGGTTTCCTTCAACGTGTACGTGCCGTGATCCAGACCGATGATGTTGAACTTACCATTGGCTGTCGTAATCATTTCATTGTTTTTGACATCCACATAGGTATCATTCGGCTTCGTGGTGCCTGCGACAATGTAATTGCCATCGGCATCCTTCCACAGCGGAACAACACGGTCATTTTGATCATAAAGCGTGAAGCCAGCGCCTTCCAGTTCGTTGCCTACCTCAGCCGTGTTCGCATACTTCGTGTTGTTCACAACATAGGTGAAGAGCCACACATGGTCTTCCGGCGTTTTGCCCATGCCATCAGCATTGGGGTTGTTGGAGTATTCCAAATCGACGCTGTTCTTGTTGTCCGTGCTGTTGGCGCTCGCGTTGAAGACCTGCGCTTCTTCGTTCAGATACGCCGTGTAAACGACCTCAACCGTAATCTTGTCCGTAACAAGGATGCTGGTGTTTTCTTTCATCACCTTTTTCAGGTCTTCGATTGTGAGCGTCCAAGACGGCTTATCCTGATTTTCACCAACCTTGCCTGCGCCCTTCTGACCAGCCGTTGCAGTGCAAACATAATCGGTATCTTTCAGTGCGATGCCGTTCACCTTCACAGAATCAATCTGAACGAAGGTAATGCCCTTGGACATGGTGTCGTTGAAGACCAGCTTGTACGTCGGATAGTCATTATAATCCGCATTGACCGGAATGGTTGCGACCAGACGGAACTTGAAGTTCTCAAACAGCGCATGGTCGGCACTCTCGCCCCAGCCTTCCGGATTCACTTCTCCGCCGTTCTTTTCGGCATCGCCAACTTCGTCCTGCACCTGCTTGTCCACAGAGGGCTTTTCAGACTTTGCAGTCGCAACGATGTCCTGATCCAGCACCTTTACAATCAGCAGCGTGGCAGCGCCGTCCTTGCCTTCCAGCTTTGCCTGATTGTCCCGCACAAGGTAATAGCCGGGGGTCAGCTTCTTGCTCGTGCCGGGGGCTGCTTTGGTGGAAGCGAACGTATCAACCGGAGTGGAGTCAGCATTCCAGTACTTCGTGATTTCAGCCAGCTTTTCCTGATTCGTGCCCGAAACAGCTTTCAGAGCATCCAGAACAGCGTCCGGAACAGGGTCGCCAGTCCTGACCGCATCAGTATCGTTCTTGGCATTTGTGCCCCACTTGACGCTCGTCAGCACCTTTACTCCTGCATTTGTTTCAACATCAGCAGTGAAAATCTGGTACACTTGGTATTCGTGATCCACATCGTCCTTCGGGTTTACCGTAATCGTAAAGCCTTCCGCGCCCGTAGACGGATTTTCCACTTCCGTTGCGCCTGCGACAGTGACCATGCTCAGCACGAGCATCATGGCCAGCAGAATTGCCCAAAACTTTTTCATGGTTTTTCTCCTTTTCGTTGTCGTTTTTCATTCATTGGGAAACGTTTTTCGGGGATTACCGGGGTTGCCTACGTCGGGAGGTCTCCTGACGTATAGCTGCTATGCTTTTTTCATTCCTCCTCCCGTCGTTTTTTTCCCCATGTTTATACAAGGGCTTTCGCCCGCGTATACGGATTGAGCTGCCCCGGAAGGGGGCTGCCGACTGCTCAGCAGCCTTCCCTCCGGCGTTTGATTTCCTGCCCCAGCAGCAATGCCGCCGCTGCCATCAGCAGCAGACCGCCCGCCGTGTACGGCAGTGTGCCGATGCCGCCCGTCTCGGGCAGCGTGTAGGTAATGGGTGTGTTCGTAATCTGGAAGACGCGATTTTCGCTGTTCGCGGGAATCGGCGCGGTGTTCGTGGCGTTCGGGTCGTCCGTCACCAGCTGCCAGCCGCTGCCCACCGGGGTCTGCTCTTTGGCGTAGTAGCGGTAGATGTTGCCCTCCGCGTCATACGCCGGGAGATTGTACCACTTGTAGCCCCACCAGATGTTCTTGCTGCCTTCCGGCGCGGTGTATTCAACCACTTCGCCAAACTGCCAGCCATCCAGATTCTTCGTGACGACCTTCCCCGCTTCCGCGTCCCAGCCAAGGGTAACGTTCGCGATGATCTTGTCGCCATCCGCCGCCGCTTCCGCGGTGGTCTGCTTGAGCGTCAGCGTGATATCCGGGAGGTTCGCGGGATTCAGCGTGAACTGATTGTCCAGCGACGTCCAGACCTTGCGGGCACTGACGTCGGTCAGGGTGTTGGTGACGGTGAGTGTCTTGACGTTCAGGTTGATTTCCGGCCGTTCGCCGTTCGTCGGGGCAGAAGCCGAATGAACTTCGTTGCCTTCCGCGTCCACTTCCTTGACGTAGTAGTACCATTCGCCGTTTGCGCCTGTATCCTTGTCGAACCAGTAGCGCGGCAGGCGTGTCAGCGTCAGCGTTGCGGCGTCGGTCGGCGTGTTCGTGCCGACCGTCAGCTTCACGGTGCCGTCCGGCAAGAGCGTCGCGTCCATGTTCGCTTCCAGCGCGCCCAGCAAGGGCGTGGTGTAGCGTTCCTGGGATAGGGTAAGACCAGCGCCGTCACGCTTTTCGCGCCAGATTTGCAGGTACACGACGGTATTGCGGACATTCAGCGGCAGTTCGCTTCCGCTGCCTGCGGGGAAATACGCCTGCTTGAACTGTTTGGTGATTTTCAGCTGCGTCGGCGTGTTGGTAATCGTGCCGATTTCGTTGAAGCCCAGCTCCAGCTTGCCGTCCGGCAGGTTGTTCAGGTAGCCCGCCAGCTCCACTTCGCGGATGATGAAGGACGCACTGTTGTAGCCCGGCAGATTCCGGATGGTCACGCGCCACGGTTCATCCGCCTTCGCCAGCCCCGACACATGCAGGTAGGGCGCGCCGTTAATCTGCACCAGCTCCGCCGTGAGCGAACTCGGCGTGCAGATAACGTCCTTCAGGCTGAAGTAGCTCTTTTCCAGCAGGTTTTCCGTTTTCCACTGCGTGGAGTAGACTTCCTGATACTTCATCATGACTTCAAGGTAGATGTCCTGCATCATGCCCTCTTCGCCGAACGTGTCCGCGTCCGCCCATTGCTTGACAATGCTGATGCTCTTGGGCACGTTGGTGATGGTCACGTTGTTTTCCGTCGTATCCTTGAAGGTGATGTAGAGAATCGAGCCGACGAGTTCGCTTTCATCCGCCGTCATCACCGGCGTGTAGCGGTCCAGCGTGTCGTTGCCGACGCTCGTGTTTTCGAGGATGTAATAGCGGTACTTGCGCAGGCTGCCGTCGGGATTGAGGGGCGTGTCGTACAACGGCAGGTTGTCGATGGTCAGCTTCCAGCCGTTTTCCGCCGACAGGACGTAATTCTGCTGGAAGGGGTCGTGGGACCAGTTGTAGTGCACCACGCCGTCCGAATCCTTCCAGTTTTCGCCCCAGACTTCGCGGAAGAGCGAAATCGACACGTTCTGGATGCCCAGCGGGTTCTGCGCGCCGTCGTACTCCACTTCTTCCGCCCACTGCTTCACAATGTTGAGCTTGCCGGTCTGCACGTTGGTGATGGTCGCGCTGGTGTCGATGATGGTGTACAGCGTTCCGCCGTCCGTGTTCGCCTCAGCCGAATCCTTCTCCGCCTCGTCAACACGGAAACCGTCCTCCGCCTTCAACTTCACACTGATGGGTGCTTTCGTCTTGGAGTCAAGTTCAAAGACATCTTCCGGTCCAGTAATCCAGCTCGTGTAGCTGTAAATCGGCGTGTACTTCGCTCCGTCCGCAATCACTTCGACCAGCTCGTAGGTGCATACGGTCGGTTTCCCCGCCTTGTCACCTGCTGCGATTGTGCCATCCGTGTTGTACTCTACTCTGTACAGCAGCAGCGATTCTGTCGTTTTCCAGCCATTCTCCGCCGTCAGCGTGATGGATTCTTGGTACTTTTCGTCTTCCATGCGGGTGCTGACCCATTCCGTGCCGTTCCAGACGTGCAGCGTCGGAATCAGCTTTACGGTAACAGACGTGGGAGTTTCCTTGATGCTGCTGTCCCACAGCTTCGTCAGTTGAATGCTAACTTTACCCTGTTCGTACAGCGGCACGTTCTTCGCGTGGATTTCCGCCGTTCCGCCGTCCGCAGGCAGTTCTACCTTGCCCCACTCATGGCCGTTCGTCGTTTCCTGCACGTCGCCGCTGAAGATGACCTGATAGCCATAGCCGTGGTAATTGCCGTATTCGTCCCACGCTTCGGCGATGCTGTATTGGTAGGGCATCTTCACCGCTTCGCCCGCCTCGTTGACCGTGAAGTAGTACTTCGGCAGGTTGGTGAACACCCACTCCGGCGCTTCCTCGCCCTTCAGGCTCTGCGTGACGTAGAAGTACTGCGTCTGCTGCGCATCCACAATCTCCTTGCCGTCCGCGTCGTAGCCGACAACCGGCGTCTGAATCAGGCAGAAGGTCAGCTCATCCCTGTCGCGGAAGCGCGCCCAAGTCTTGTCCACCTTGACGTTGAACCTCTCGACGTAGTAGTTCTTTTCGGTCACTTCCGGGAGCGTGTCCGTCAGCGGCTGACGATAAATCTCCTTGATATCGGTCAGTGCCGCGTCTGTGAAGTAGTCCTCCGGCTTCTGCGGGAAGTCCGCAGGCAGATGCTGCGTGCCGAAGTAGCCGTCAATCGCCGCTTCCGACACCTCGTAGGTGTACGCCCACGCGGATATCACAGTGCCGTCGGCGTTGTATTGCGCATAAACCGACTGCGTTTCGTTCCAGTCTGCCCAAAGCGCCGTGTACGTTGCCGTGGTGTCCAGCTCGATTGTCTTTGTGGTGGGCGTTTCCGCTGTCCAGCCCGTATCCGGGGCATAGACATGGCGGGTGCGCGTCACGGTAATCTCCGCCTTCGTGCCTTCCGGCGTGGGCTTGTCCGCGGAATTGCCGGAAGCGTCCAGCCACTGCTTCGCCACGTTGAAGCGGTACAGACCTTCCTTCTCGCTCGTCAGCTTGTTGTTCGTCACGGTGACGGTGGTGCTGGTGTTCGCATCGCCCTCCGTCGTCACGAAACCGTCCGCCGGGCTATAGCTGACGCTGAACGGGAGGGTGGCTTCGTTTTGGTACTTGACCTCCTCCACCTTGTAGCGGTAGCTTTGCCTGATGGGCTGATTCTGCTCGTCGAAGCCCGTCACAGCGTACTTCGGGAAAGTGCCGAACACGACCTTGCTTGTGTTCAGGCTGCTGATGCTCATGACCTTCGTGACCGCTTGGAAGCTGCTGTCCGCGACCCACGCGCCGTTCTCCTGCTTTTCGCGGGTCAGGCGGAAGGTCAGCGTATCCTGCGTGTTTTCAGGCTTCGCGCCTTCGCCCCAGCGCTTCTCGGCTTCGATGGTCAGCTTCGCGATCTCGTAGTTCCGCAGCGTCGCCGTGCCGCGTGCGTTCTCCGCGTTCGTCTTCGGATTGGCGGGATTCCCGTCCGTGAAGTACTCGCTCGGGTTCTGCGGGAGACCGCTGTATGCCAGCTGGCAGTAGAAGCCGCTCGGCACGTTCAGTTCCCGGAGGCTGTAGGTGTAGGCGTGGGCGTTTTGGACAACGCCGTTTTCCATGGCGACCGTGTAGGTTTCCAGCCCCTCGAACTTGGCACTCCATTTGTTCGCTTCTGCCAGCGTGACCGTTTCGCGGCGTTCCGTGCTGCCCTTCGTCCACGCGCCGTTGACGTAATCCCAGCGCGTCTTGTAGAGCGCGACCTGCACGCCGCCGAATTCCTCGGTAATCGTGTGCTTCGTGCCATCCGGCGCGTACCATTCCTTGGACAAGTCGATGCTGATTTCGCCGTACTTGTCCTCCGGGCGGTAGATGTTGGTCAGCGTTGCCGTGACCGTGCCGGTGGTTTTGCTGGCGTTCGGGTCGATGGTGTAGGTGATGCCGGATGTGGTGTAGCTCGGCACTTTGCCCTCGACGATGTAGTAAATGTAGTAGAGCTTGTTGCCGTTCGCGTCCGCGCCGGTGGATTCCAGCTGCGACCACTTGGTGTGCCAGCCGTTCGCTGCCGTCAGTGTAGCCTCGCGACCGCCGTAAGCGTCGTCCGGGTGCTGGCGAATTTTTGCCCACTGCGCATCGGTGAACTGCGTGACCTGCGTCGGCACTTCGTCAACCGGCGTACCTTCCGGGGTCATCGTGATGCTCACGTTGTTATAGTAGCGACCGTCCTGCCATTTCCCTTCCCAGTTTTTCCACTGCAAGCAGAAAATTACTTTTTTCTGATGCGTCATCTTGGTGGTGTAAACGAACTGTTTTCTCGACGTATCTTGCGGTTCCAAGACCACTTCTTTTCCGTCTACGCGAGCCACAATACGCGCAGCGTTGTCAAGTGCGCCATCAAGCAGGTTCAGCGTTAGCGTAACGTCCTGATTCTCCGGGAACTGCTGCGCAACCTTCGTGCTATTGTTGACCATTTCCGCAGACAGGATGCATTGCGGATTCTGCGTTGCATCCGTGTTCAGCACGTCGGTATACTGCTCCTGCGTCAGCGCATAGCGGCGAAGCATCACGAGGACGCTGGCAGGGCGCGCATTCTCATGGGCGTCGTCGCCGGCCCAGTTCTTCTGCACCTCCATGTCGTGGCGATCCTTGCTGTTCTTCACCTGAATGTTGATGCTCGCAGAGCCGTTGACGGTGTGCGGGCCATCCACCACGCCTTTGATGCCGGAAGCAGTCATGAGCTCCTGCAGCCGACTCTTCGAAATCGTGCCGAAGTTGCCATTGTTGAGACCGTCCGGGTATCTCTCCGGGTGTTCTTCGGTATCGTCCGCTCTCGGAACGATGTGGAAGACGACCAGCGGGCGATCCTCCAGCACGAGGTGGTACGGCTCGACTGCCTTCGTTTCCACCAGCATGTACGCGACGTTCGGGTCGAGCGGACGCTCGTTCAGCTTCTCCGAATTGTATTGGTAAGTAATCATACCGCTTTGATCCGTGTAGACCTTACCATTTTCGCCGCCAACCGCCTCGAACTTGTTGGTTGACGTGTTCCATGCGTAGAGGGTGAACTCCGTTCCCGGCAGCAGCAGCGAGGTGTTCGCGCTGTCCACCTTGCGGATGACCAGATTGTTGTGGATGTAGCCGCCGCCCTGACTGAAGTAGTCGTTATTGCTGTTGTTCAGTTCGGTACTTGAGCTGTCTTTTCCTTCAAGGTTTGCGTGGTTTCTCAACGCCGGACTGATGCCCTTGTGGTTCACGTCGTTGAAGTTGTACTCGTTCGTCACCTCAGGCGGCAGCAGAATGTTCTCCTGCGCCGTGTATTCCAGAATCAGCGCCTTGCCGTCCGGAACGGTGACGGTTATGTTCAGGGAACGTTGAGCGGGAACCGTTCCTTTTACCTTCTCACTGTAATTGTAGTTGGAATTACTGAAGACGTTTTCCGTTTCCGTGAACTCCATCTTCCAGAGATACTTCTCTATCTCTGCGCCGCGCAGCAGATGCCCCTTGCCGCTTTCATCAACGTCCAGAATCGGATTGCCGTTTTCATCCTTCAACGCCTCATAGAGCCTGAAGGAACCTTCATCCAACGTCACATTGCGCAGATAAGGATACACGCCAGCCAATCCAAGAACGTCATAGGTCAGCGTATCCGTCAGCCTGAGCGTGCTGGATGCCGGATTCAGCTTCGCGCCTGCCTGGTTGATGTCGATGGTGTAGGTGATTCGCGCCTGCTGGTCGCCGCCCTTGACGCTGTAGCCCTTCTGGACGTTCACCGCCTCGACCGTCTCTTCCTCGTAGGTCAGCTCGGTCTTCTGCTCCTTGTGATAGAGCGCCGCGTCGTATCTCACGTCCAGCTGGTTGTTCAGCACGCCCAGCGCCAAACTGCCGTTCACTGCGGTTGCCAGGAAGTCGTCGGCAATCTTGCAGTGAACCTTGACGGTCATATCCGCCTTGCCGTTGAGAATCGTTTCCGAACCGCCGGTATTCTCATTCGGCTTCATGGAGATGTTGATTCTCTGCTGCTGTGCGCCTTCGCCCACCGCCGCCAAATCAGCCTTGATGGAAATGCGCTGCTCGCCCCACTCGTTGCTGACCTCATAGCCATCCGGAATCGTACCGGCATTGTCCAGCTTCTTATTGACAACGGTCATCTTCGTGCTGTCCGTTTCGCTAAGAATCAGCCTCGAGCCGCCGTATTCGATGTACTCCACCACAATGTGCGGCGGGAGCGTTTCGGTCAGGGTGATTTCGTCGTGCGCCACGCCATCATTGCGCAGGAGGATGGTCCAGTACAGCTCGTTTTCGTGGATGGTCTGCCCGTTCAAATCACCAACGCCATGGTTGCCGAACTTCTTCTCCACCAGGTCGTTCGGGGCGGCCTTGTACCACGCGTCTCCGTTTTTGCCCGCGTTAACAGCCGTGTTCTTGAAGTCAACCCCGCTCGTGCGGGACTCTTCCAAATAGATGGTCGTCTGATACGGGAGCGTAACACTTGTCGTCGCGTTCACATCCGTATTGGCGTCGTTCAGCACAACGCCTTCGCCCGTCGTTTCAAACCGGAAACCATAGTAGTAGCCTTCCGTCAGCGTCGTTTCCGCAGACACCACCATCGTGCCTTCATTTTTGCCCTGACTGTCGCAGGTCAGCAGCGTAATGGTGTACGGCACATTCTGCGCATCATGCTTTTTCACAACATCGAGGTCTTTGATGGCGTTGAGCAATGTCTGCGCCTGAGCCGCCGTCATGTAGTGCTGCATGATTTCTATTCCGTTTTTCCATTCCACCTTCTTGTCAAGCGTATCGCCGAAGTTCAGCTTATACTGAACATCTTTCGTCGCCGGGAAGGTGTACGTCGCGTTCCACGCTACCGGATACAGACCATCGGTGTATTCGCCGTTCTTCGTCGGATCCGCCGGCATACTCGCGTCAACCGACTTCACCACATTGTAACGCTTGTCCTGCCCTACATTCGCGGTGCTTGTCTTTTGTTCGCCGTCGAATTCCGCCGTGTTTGTAATCTGTTGATCCTGCGCGGTTGCTTCCACCGGCGTATTGTATTGGATTACGATCTTAGCGGTGGTGTCCTTGAATTTCAGCTGTGGTTTGCCGTCCACGCCGGTTTCCACGGTGAAGTAATCCGTGTAGTTTTCAGCGGTGATAGGCGTGTTATTCGCCGTGATTTGCGACACATAGCCCTTGCCGTCCGTCTTCGAAAACAGCAGATTGCCGTTTTCGTCCACAAGCTGGTCGAACATCGTGTCCGTCAGCGTCTTATCCTTGATGTTGAAACGGTTTTCGTTGACGGTGAGCGTCCACTGAATGCAACCCTCATTGCTGTTGTACCCGCTGCTCTTTTGCAGCTTTCTAATCTGAACGTCAGTAGGGTTGCTGCTAGAGGAATTCTGGGAATGATCCCACTTTCCGCCACTCTGCGCAGCGAAAGTGTTTGTCAGCTGATCGTATTCACCGGTCATTCCGTCCTTGTCGAACGTGTATTCATACTTAATTTCGTATGTTTCATTTGCCGAAAGCGGCGGCAGCACATAGTCCGTCGTCATGGTATAGACCTTGCCGCTTTCGTCCGTCGTGTTCGCATAAACGTAGTGAATGTGCGTTCCCGTCGTACCGCAGGCGCATGTACCGTCCGTCTTGATTTCTGTCGAAGCAGAGTCAACAGCCGGCACCTGACTCCAGTTAGAGTGTACTTTAACCTCCGTGACGGTCATGTTTGTCAGGGCCATTTGCTTATTCACAGCCGTCATGACGTCTTGAGCAGTCGCGTTCTTGCCGTTCGTGCCCTTTGTGGATTCGATTTTGACGGTATACTCAATCGTTCCTTTTTCCCAGTTGACATTAGCCCCGCTTTTCCAAGTTCTCAAATCGCTGAGGATGGAGTTGTTGCCCCTGTCGATGTCCTCCCACTTCACAGTGGTCGATGCGCCACCGAACTTGATGGTCAGGTCGTCGTTGCCCAGATTCTCAACATCGTCCTTGCGGATTTCGGCGCTCATCTTCATGGTGCCGGTGCGGTCGTCATGGCTGGGGTTGTTCCGGACAAAGTCCATATACTCGTCGGTGAACCACATTTCAACTTGTTTCGTTGCGGGATTGTACTGGAACTTAAACGCCGGCTTTTCATTGCTGAATTTGGCGTCCGTGCCCGACCAGACAGAAGTGCTGTCCGTTTTGATATGCGTATTCTCTGCCGGAATAATAATCTTGTTGCCTTCGCCATGGCGCAGAATAGCTTCATCCGAAATCTTGAAGTCCGCCGCGAAGCTATAGTTGTACGCATTGGCATTTTCCGGAAGTATGATGTTCGACACCGTAATATTGGTAATCTGCATGCCGCTCTCGCTGACGGCAGGCGGTTCGTTCGCCATCATCTGGAAGTCCGGGTCAAGTCCAAACGACGGCATCATCATGTCGTCCGGCTTCGCGGCATCAGCGTCCATCGACGGAATCACCGTAAGCGCAGGTGTCGGGGACGGCTCGTCCATCGGGGCAACAGTTTCGGCGGCGTTTTCCGTCGGCGCGGGCGTCACAGACGGCGCAAGCGTCGGTTCTTCCGTAGGCGCAGGCGTTGCTGTGGGCGCTTCCGTAGGCGCGGGCGTTGCCGTGGGTGCTTCCGTCGGCTCAGCCGTCACTTCGGGAGCTGCCGTCGGCTCAGCCGTCACTTCGGGGGCTGCCGTCGGCTCGGCTGTCACTTCGGGCGCTGCCGTCGGCTCAGTTGTCGCTTCGGGGGCTGCCGTCGGCTCAGCTGTCGCTTCGGGGGCTGCCGTCGGCTCAGCCGTCACTTCGGGCGCTGCCGTCGGCTCAGCTGTCGCTTCGGGCGCTGCCGTCGGCTCAGCTGTCACTTCGGGCGCTGCCGTCGCATCGGGGTTCGGGGTCGGGTCATAGTAGCAATCCGCCGTGTGCGTGTGCTCTTCTTTGCCGCAGATATAGTGGCGTTCGTAGCAGTCCGCCGTGTGATGATGGCCGGAATCCTCCGCCGTCACCGTCACAATGCATTCATTTGTATGCTGATGCCGCAGCACCTGAATGTAGCCGCAAGTGTAGTAGCCGGTTTTCGCATCGACGCAGGACGCGGAATGCGTGTGCACCTTCGCCGGGTCAGGATAGAGCTTGCACTTCAAGTCGCCGCGCACCATCTCGTAGCAGGAATCATCATGCGTGTGTGCGCCTTCGCCCTCAAACAGACCGCAAGTCGGTTCTTCCGTCGTCGGATAGCAGGCATCCGTGTGGTGATGTGCGCCCTCGCCTTCCGTCAGACCGCAGGTGTACGTCCGGGTCACTTCGTAGCAGCTGTCATCATGGACATGCGGCATGTCGGAGTTCGTCGCAACGTCCTCGGTGCAAATCAGCGTGCGCGTTTCCGTCACGCAATCTGCCGTGTGCTGATGGCCTTCACTCTCAAGCAGACCGCAAGTCGGTTCTTTCGCCCGGTAGCACGCATCCGTGTGGATGTGCCCCTCGCTTTCCGTCAGCGTGCAGGTCAGCTGTTTCTCCCAGTTGTAGCAGGCATCCGTGTGCTTGTGCATCGGATGCTCCTCCAGCGTGCAGATAAGAACGCCGTTGCTATCGTAGCACTTCTCGTCATGCTCGTGGATGTAGCCATCCCAGTAGCCGCAGCTGAGTTCGCCCTGCGCATTATAGCAATCGGAGGAATGGTGGTGCGGCTCAAAGCTGCAGCGCATAATATCGGTAAAGACCGTCGTCGCCTCGCGCTCGGAAATCAGGCAGGTCAGCTCATCCACATAGCAGTCCGCCGTGTGGGTATGCTCCTCCAGCCCGCAGTACGTTTCCGCCGCCATTGTCAGACCCGGCATCATCAGCACATAAGACGTGCAGATGGTGACAACGAGTGCCAGCGCCGTGACCGTCTTGAGCAGACGCATCCGGCGCTTCCGCTGCGCAACGTATTTTTCTGCTAATTCCATGAGTTTGCGATTCATGTCAGCATCCTCCGATTCTGGAACCTGTGTTCCTCTTCTTGTTGTATTGCACTTACGTTATTGCAGGAATCCAAAGCGGTTCAGCGGCCAAATGCGGAGCGTTACGCGCCCCATAATCTGCTCTTCGGACACCGGGCCGACCAGTGTGCTTCGGCTGTCGCGCGAGGTGGAGCGGTGATCGCCCAGGACGAAATACCGCCCGTCCGGCACTTGGTATGGCAGCGTGATGGAGCAGTCGCCCAGCGCACGGTCGGTGATGTACGGCTCATCAAGCAGTTCGCCATTGATGTAGACGTTGCCGCTTCCGTCGATGTTGACCCACTCGCCCGGCAGGCCGATAACGCGCTTAATCAGCACCTTATTGTTGTAGTAAAAAGCGATAATATCGCCGCGCTGCGGATTTGACCCGCGCACGACCATTGTGATTTCGCCCTGCCCGACCACCGGCGTCATTGACGTGCCGGTGATTTGCAGGATGGGCATGACCATGGTTGCAATCAGCACCGCGACCGCCGCCACCACCAGCAGCGTATAGAGCGTGCTGCGCAGGGCGCGGTTGTAGCTGTGCTTGCGCTTTTCATGCTTCAGTTCCGTTTCCAATTGTGCGGATGTGGGGTTCATTTGCCGCAGCAGGTGGGCGCGTTCCGCCGCTTCCTGCGTGTCGTTGAGCAATTGTTTGCCCGTTTTCTGCTGATTCTTGTCTTCTGACACCTGCGCGCCCTCCCTTCTGCCATGTTTCTTTACTGCTGATTGGCGGCTTTCTTTGCGCGCGCGAGGATTTCCTGCGCTTGGCTTTCTGCCGCGCTGATTTTCTCCTGACACAGCCGCTCAACGTTCTGCTGATACTGTTCCGCGGCCTTCTGCGCCGCATCGAACACGCCGTTTAGCTTCAGCGACGCTTCCGCGATCGAGCCGCACGTTTCCAGCTGCAGCTGCCGGCTTTGCAGCGCCGCTTCTGCCGCATTCAGCCGCTGCTCCAGTGCTTCAAATTCCCGTGCCTGTTCCAGCAGCAGTTCCAGCAGCTCCGCGCGTCCCAGCTTCCGCAGTTCCTTCTCTGTCACAGTCCACGTCTCCTTCACATGTAACGTATTTATCGTTTCTCGATATGCTTCTGCCGAATTACTGGCAAACCACAAGTCGAGCTTTTTCATGGTTTATTATACCATCAAATCTTCAACTGTCAAGTCGGAAAAATAACATTTATTATGCTCATTTGGTGCATTTTTGTGTGTTTTGCCATGCTTTCGTGTGGCAATTTTGTCATTTTCATCTGTTTACGGCTTTTG
>CECF01026064.1_pt1 | contig 29287 bp, 34 predicted proteins | sample 554751 | NCBI WGS metagenome assembly CECF01 (sample SAMEA3182099, study PRJEB8094) | gut metagenome | biome: human; feature: gut; material: Stool; isolation source: human stools | place: Canada | collected 2012-06-12 | reverse complement strand
GGTTCTGTTTACTGTTGTATTCAGCTAAGGAATCGTCAAAAAGCTGATGATAGAAATTCCGCAGGTCAATTTGTGTATATATTATGTTATCGTTTATTCTGGCAGGGTCAACGTTTGCGGCGATAATTTCACGGTTATTGTGTTCGAGAACTCCGCTGTCAACTCTGAAAGAAATAGACATTTTCTGCTCCGACATAAAAGCCCCTTTCGCAATATTTTCAAAAATGCAGAACCGGAATTAAAGCCGAAAATTGCATTTCTGAAAGGAAAAGTTCTGGTTAGATGGTTCGCACAGCGGTTGCTGTCAAAGTTACTTAACTCAATAGTGATATTGACAAGGCACAGCCTCGTCAGTATCACATTTCGTCAGGGAGAGTATACCCTGAAACCCCGATTTTTTCAAAACTGAAAAATAAGCAGATTTTAATTTCTGCGAAAATCGCAAAAATTAGGAAAAGCGAGAATCGCTGAAATGAAAACAGCAGCGGATTTTGCACCGCCACTGTTTTATGGCTTATCCTCTCAGCTGCAAAACAATCTGCTCCATAACCTCATGGTCCACCACCAGCGAGCGAGTTTTCTCCCAGGCAGCTATTTCAACAAAAGTCCTCGGGCGAGGATTTTTTTCAGCATACTGCCTGCTGAGCAGTTCCCACATCTGCAATGCCTCACGGTCAATAAGTAGAGGGATTATCTCCCACCTGCCGTTTGCTTTCAGCGGAGGGATTTCATCGGGGTAGTTCGTTTCCATGAACCGCTGCCAGGCTTCTCCCCAGCGGTCTATTGATGTATTTAGGATTTCTTCGTTCATAGTAGTTTTCCTTTCCAATAATATTTGCGTGACGGTTTGTGACGGCTGTGACAGTTTTTAGATACCGGAGCCACTGTCACCAAAACCGTCACTGCCGTCACGAACTGTCACGGAGCTGATAATGCAGCTCAATTCTGCGACCGTCATGTGTTCGGCTGCATTTGTAGATTATGCCGTACTCATTGAAAAGTCTGCCTGCGTTAACGTTCAGCCTTTTCGTGATTGAGTTTACGGGAATATCTGCGTCTGTTTTCTCAAGAAGCTCGGTTGCAGTTCCTGCCCAATCGGGATTGTCAGCCGTAACGAATTTTGAGATTTTCTCCAGCAGCGGTTCTGGAGGATCCTGCCAGAGTTCTGTTTCTTTTCGCTGAAGCTCCCAATAAAGCGTGTCCTGATTTTTTATGAGTATCAGCTTCTGCTCCTGCTGGTCGCGCCCGGAGATTTCAAGAGTAGCCGTATTGGCCGTGCGCTTGTCTTTATAAAGGATAAACGCACCATCAGCCGCTCCCAGCAGTCCGTTCGTTCCGGAAATCATATCGAAATTATCATCGGACTTCTGTTTGCGTGTGTGATGAACCAGAAGCATACATAAATTGTGACTGTCTGCAAACTCCTTCAGCTTTGAAATTGCCTGATAGTCGTTTCCGTAATTATAGTCGCTGTTGGATTCACGGATTTTTTGCAGCGTATCAATGATTATGAGCTTTACGCTTGAGTGCTCCTGCTGAAAACTGCTGAGCTGCTGTTCAAGAACTCCGTTGATACTGTCAATCTTGGTAGCAAACAGAAGATTGTCGTTTTTCTCGCTGCCGAACATACGATACAGCCGTTTCTGTATTCTTGCGAAATCGTCTTCCAACGCAAAATAGGCAACGTCACATTTGTGGACATTGTATTCCCACATCGGTTTACCCATGCTGACATGATAAGCAAGCTGCGCCATAAGGAAGCTCTTTCCTATCTTTGGCGCGCCAACAAACAGGTAAACTCCCGCATAAAGCAGACCGTCAATAATCGGCTGCCTTGTCTTGTAAACGGTATCAAACAGCTCGCTCAATGTCATGACGTGGATATAATAAGGATCAGCCATTCTGCGCATAATTTCCTGATAATTTATATCTTCGCCCTTGAAATCTTCGGAGTTTTCTGCTATAATGTTACTGTTAGAGGTTTGATTAGACTGCTCCGCACCTATTGCCGTAGGTGCATAAGGCGCAGTCTTTTCATTTTTGTACATCATTCCTCACCGCCTTTTATGCCACCAAGCGTAGCAGTTATGAGGTTGATAGTATCAAGCAGGTCGCTGTTTTCTGCGGTAGATTCGTTCTTTCTCAACTCGTTAAGAACCATTGCAAGTTTATCTTTCAGAGCCTTGTAAACTCTCGGATTTGGCTGAACAATGATTTCCCGTCCGAGGACGCGGTATATTATGTAGTCCTGCTTGGTAAGCCCCGAAAGCTGTACCGCAGTATCAAGCGCAGCGTTTTCCTCCTCTGAGCAGCGGAACGATACGATTTTTCCCCGAAATCGTCCCTTGTGGTCAAGAGATTTAGCAGACATTTTCATCACGCTCCTTTTGTATACTGTTCAGTTTGTTTGCCATTTCCGTCTGCGTGGAGGGGAACATATGAGCGTATCTGTAAGTTATGTCAATACTCTCATGTCCCACACGCTCTGCAATTGCCACAGCGGAGAATCCCATTTCAATCAGCAGTGAAATAGCGCTATGCCGCAAGTTGTGGATTTTAATTCGCTTTACGCCTGCAATTCTGCTTCCTCGTTCCATTTCATGCTTGAGATAATGCTTCGTGATAGGAAACAGACGGTCGCTTTTCTCAAGTTTATAGAACAGTCCTATGTACTCTTGCATTTCCTCGCAGAGAATATCCGGCATTACAATGGTGCGGTTACTTTTCTTGGTTTTCGGCGAGGTTATCACGTCCTCCTTGTGGATTCGCTGATATGACTTGTTAATAGTTACGGTTTTCGCATTGAAATCAAAATCGTCCGGGGTGAGCGCAAGCAGTTCACCCTCGCGGATACCGCACCAATACAGCATTTCAAACGCATAGAATGAAAGCGACTTGTCCATGACCGCCTCGGAAAATTTCTTATATTCCTCCGAGGTCCAGAAGATTATATCCCGGCGTTCTTCCTTACCCATGTTTCCTGCTTTGGCAGCCGGATTTGTGGTGAGTCCGTAATATTTGACCGCATGATTGAAAAGGCAGCTCAGCTGATTGTGTATCGTTTTCAGATATGTAGGAGAGTAAGGCTCTCCCTTGCTGTCGGTTAGCAGCCTTATTTCGTTCTGCCAGTCTATCACGTTTTTGGCGGTTATTTCAGACAGCTTCCTTTTCGCAAAATAGGGAAGTATTTTCTGTTGAATGACCGATTCCTTGCTGAGCCATGTATTTAGCTTCAGGCGGGGCTTTACGTCCTTTTCATAGAGTTTTACGAAGCTCTCAAAGGTCATGTTGGGGTCTGATTTCTTCTGCATAAGGAACTCGCGTTCCCAGTCAAGTGCTTCGTGCTTGGTCTTAAAACCACGCTTCAGCTTTTGCTGTCGTTCGCCTTTCCAGTCAACATAGCGGAACTGAACGTACCAGGAGCCGTTATTCTTGTCCTTGAAAGCTGCCATGTTTAATCACTCTCCTTATCGTTCGGCAGTTTGTTTGAGTGGTAGAACTGTTCCATGAAAAAGTTCCTGTCAATTCTCCCTGAAATTGTGATACAGCCTGTTTTCGCAAGCTCCTTGTTGAGCCTTCTGATGAGCTTATAGGCGTATGCCTCGGAAACATCGAGGATTACCGCAACTTCATCTACTCTCATAAAAATAGACTTGGACATATTTTCACCTCCTTTCACTAAACAATTATGTTTAGATTTCCTATATTGTATTATACTAAACAAATTTGCTTTTGTCAATAGCTTTTTGAAAGAAAATTAAACATATCTGCTTATTTTCTATTGACTATCTTAAACCTTTATGCTATACTAATATGTATCAGAGGAGATGATTTGTATGGCAATAGGTGAAAGAATACGATTTATACGCAATTTACGCGGCATGACGCAGAAGTGGCTTGGCATATCCTCGGGATTGCCGGAAAAGACTGCCGATATTCGCATGGCGCAGTATGAGAGCGGAACCCGCGTCCCGAAAGCAGAGCAGACGGAGAAGATAGCCGAAGCGTTGAATGTATCTCCGGCTGCGCTTAATGTTCCCGACATTGAGAGCTACATCGGAGTTATGCACACGCTGTTTGCGCTAGAGGATTTGTACGGATTTAAAATTGACGAAGTTGACGGCGAGCCAGTTATCCGGTTGAACAAGAACAGCAAAGAGTACATGAAAATGTTCGAGATGTTCACAGCTTGGCAGCGTGAAGCGGAGAAATGGCACAACGGTGAAATAACAAAAGAGGAATACGACCAGTGGCGCTATCGTTATCCGCTTCCAAGGGCAGAGCAATTTCACAAAGAGCTAAGTGTAAAGCGCAAAACTGAAGAATAACAAAAAAGGCATTACCGACTGCATAAGTCGATAATGCCTAATTTATTTGGATACACCTGCAAACCGCTTGCTCGTTTTACAACAAATAAGCGTCTGCACCTGCTATCATTTTGCTATCGAATCGGGGTAGATGGTCTTGTAAATGGCTCTGTTAAGCCACTTGCTTGAAAATTCCATTATTCCCACTCAACTGCCCTAGAGTGAAATCTCGTGATAATATGCACTTAAAATACGCATTATATCCATATATTATTTATATTTTGCGAATTGCTGTTTCGTTCGTGAAATTTTTGTAGCCATTTTGTAGCCACTCCAAATAACACCGAAGAGAAGAAAGTACCGCCAATGTCAAAAAATCAGTAACGCAAGAGTTCGTTGAATACTGTTATTGCATATCTGTCAGTCATACCTGAAATATAATCAAGTATTGCTTGAGCATATATTACCTCAGTTTCGAGATTGCCATAAATTTTTGTGTTTTTATATTTGCGCATCCGCTTAGCAACTTCTTTTTTGCGAGGTTCAAGAGTAGAATATTGATTTATATGCTGCAAGAAATCCTTTATTAGCGTAGGATATACCTTTAGCAATTGAGATAAATTATGAGGCGTGTTAACGCCGTCGTATTCTTTCATCAATGTATCAAATATGCTTCTGATAACTAACGCAGCGTACTTTCGATAAACATCAAACTTTGCGTTTTTATATATTGCTCTAATATTAAAGTCCTTAACTTCCTTAAGCATTTTGTTATATGTTTCGCTAAGTCTGATTCCGTTTTCTGGAGAACTGTTTTCACATATACTGATGATGAAATTGTGTATTATTACAGTAGTATTAATCACTTTTTCTCCATATTTTCTTGCTATATCCCGTAGTTCGGATACTTCATCTTCATTGATAAAATACATACGCAAAGCATCTTCTATATCTCTACCCAGATATGCGATTTTATCAGCAATCTTAACAACACAACCTTCCCAAGTATAAGGTTGATATTCTCCGGGGCTTGTAAAGCGGTTTAAGTCCAAGGCTTCATTTCGTGGGAATATGCCGTTCTCGTCAACCTCTCCGCAATGAGAGATAATACCATCTCGCACAGCATATGTCAGGTCAAGGTTCTGGTAATTTCTTCGATTATCTTCAAGCAATTCGATACTATCAACAATTCGCAAACTGTTTCTTTCGTGCCAGAATTTATCTAACCCATACTCTTCTCTTATATTTGTTAATTCAACTTCGCCTTCATGACCGAAAGGGGCGTGTCCAAGATCATGCCCCATAGCTATTGCACGAGTCAATTCAACATTCAATCCTAATTGCTTTGCGATGGTGCAGCTGACTGATTCTACGTGCTGAACGTGTTCCATTCTTGTGCATATATGATCATTATCAATGTTAAAAAAGACTTGTGTTTTATGTTTTAATCTACGATATGCTAATGAATGAAGAATTCTAGTATAATCACGCTCATATTCAGAGCGAATATCGTTATCTCTTTTATATAGTTCATGTTGTCTTTCTATATGTTTTTCCCAGTTTGGGTTTGCTTCATTTGAAGCGTATTCTTTAAACTGTCCAGAAATCATGATATTCCTCCTAACTAAGAATTGAAAAGTTCATAAGCCATTATTACAAATTAATTGATAGAGGCTTTTTAAAATGAGTTATTTGCGAAAAACAAACAGATACTCATGCGCAATCAGCAGGAAATTATATTTGACACTGTTGGTTTTCCAATATCCAGTTGCCTTACAGTTATGCTGTTCTTTGATGATAAGCTCTTTAAGTGTAAAGCCTGCGTCTTGAAAAATCTTCATGACATCAAAGCTCATGGGTATCATGCAGCCCTTTTGACGGGTATCGCCCATGAGAATAGCACAAAACTTACCCTTTTTCAAAACTCTGTAACTTTCTTCAGCAACAGGCTTCATCTGTTCGAGGAAGTCTTTGACATTGAGTTGAGATAAATCACCATCAATCCCATCGCTATACTTGATTATATCAGCGTAGGGCGGGTGAGTGCAGACAAGGTCTATACTATCATCGGGTATGCTATCAAGGCATCGAGCGTCACCTTTGTTAATATACACCTTTCCTTTGGCAGGTTGATAGTCGAAATCCGTTTTTTCGCGGCAGCGTTCAAGAGCAACATCGTTTATATCAATGCCGATAATATCACGATTAAGTAGCTTTGCTTCAACAAGCGTTGTGCCGCCTCCGGCAAACTGGTCGAGTATTAAATCCCCCTCCTGCGAATAGCGGAGAATTATATTCCTTGGTATGTACGGCGACCAGTTCCTTCGCCATTTTGCATCGTGGGTAGCCCAATCGCCACGCTTGGGGAATGACCAGTGAGTGGTCAGACTGACAACTTTCTATAATGTCCTCTTGTTGTGAACTCAATAAACCCTTTATCTCTTAATAGTTGTAACTGCTGACGTATTTTAGCTTCAACATTATGATTATCAAGGTGTTTTTCTTGAAGTTTTTCAACGAAAGCATAAATATCTTGTAATGAAAACTCTGTATTGGGAATTGCGTTGACACAGTTTAACACATCTAAAAGCCAACCACGGCTTTCAAGGTTACTGGTCTGTAGACTTTTGATATGAGCGTAGTTATCAACAATTTCTGAAATGTCTGATACTATTTGATTATCAATAATCTTTAATCTACCTTGAACAGGTACATCTCCGAAAATGATATTGCAACCTATCCATCCAGCTCTTCTTGCAGTTGGTGCAAGCGGTTTGCGCTTTTCTATTATACTGTCAATAAAAAAGAATTTTGGAACAAGTAATAAATCTTTAGCCTGATAGTCAGCAGTATAACTCATTATAAACAAATCCGGATTGCTTGAGCTATTAATACGCTCAAGCATAGTTGAATAAGCCCCATCAGAAATTTTTGAGCTAATATTACCCTTTTTGCTTTTTAATTCAAATATTTCTCCGCAGTTATCACATTGTAAATCGGCAACAGGCATATTATTGGACAAATTACAAATATGCGGATTTCCGCATATTGGGCAAAATACATTTTTTCCAACCCAGTTTTCACTCATAACTCGTATCTTTTGTGAATTACTGTGATAATTCTCAGCAAGAGATAAATCAAAATGAAAGTCCATCAAAATTCTTCCCAATCAGTTAATGAATTATTATCACTAATTTGAATCTTTTTTCCTAACAATTCACCCGGTGTTAGTACAAATTCACCTGCATTATATCGTTTTATCGCTATATCTTTTGCTTGCTCCGGACTATCAGCATAAATTTCAAACACTTGCGATATTGTTTCCTCTATAGTAATAAAAAATTTTTTCATAATGTCATCAACCTTTTCATGCAATGTTGTTTGCTTTACTCATTGGCTTGGCAGAAACGCGCATAATCGTATAGCTTGAATACAGGTCATCAAAAAAACTGTCGCTTTCATCGCTGTTCTTTGGATCAGAGTTGCTTACGACTACCTTTGCTCCCTTTGCTGAAATCTCGTCAACAAACTTCCCAAGTTCTATCTGTTCCTTGTCGCCAAAACCATTTTCCGTGTATGAAGTAAATGATGAAGTTGCAGTCAAAGGACGGTATGGAGGGTCGATATATACAAAAGTCCGGCTGTCAATAAAAGACTTACATTTGGAATAATCTCCAAATTGTATGGTTACATTTTTTAACAAATTGCATATCTTGCGAAGATTTTCTTCATCGCAGATAGGAGGTTTTTTATATGAACCTATCGGAACATTGAAAGCACCTTTTCCATTAACTCTATAAAGCCCGTTAAAGCAAGTCTTATTTAGGAAAATAAAGAGGACAGCTGTTTCAACGCCCGTTGAATTAGCGGATATTAGTTTGTTAAACCGTTCCCGTTTTGCCATATACATTTCTTTGCGGGCAACGTCGTCTTTTTCCCAAAACCGATTTTGAAGTTCAGCGAGAAAAGCAACAACATCATCGATGTTATCTCGGATTTGCTTATAAGTGCCTATAAGTTCAGCGTTTATATCGTTAATTAACACTTCCTTGGGGTGGCAGTTCGCAAGCACATCAAGGAGTACCGCACCGCCGCCAACAAAGGGTTCACAGTATTTATCTATTGTTTCGGGGTATTTTGCCCGAATTTCATTAAGCAGCTGGCTCTTTCCGCCTGCCCATTTAATAAATGGTTTCACAGTTGTGTAATTCATGAGTACTCCTTTCAGAGCATGGGTCTATCTATCCAATATTTATTATAGCACATATAATGAGATTTTTCAATATGTTTTTGAGCTGTGAATAACAAATATTTTCCACCTTACCGTTTCAAAGCGGCTTTCTTCGTCTTCAAAAATTCCTCCAACTTCTGCGTAAACTTCATGCTCTCAACGAAATCCAGCACCTTTTGAAACTTCAAATTAAGGCTGTTCAACTCGTTTTTCACCTTGCGCAGCTCCTCTTTCAGCGGGTAGAGCCTTAGTATCTCTTGTTTCTGTGCGTTTATCTGTTCGGCTGCCTGTTCGTTCTCCTTTTTCAGCTTTGCGATTTCACTCGTCAGCTCGCTCTCCTTGTTCTCGGCTGCTATTTGCTTTCTTGCGAGGTCTGTCAGAGCGCCGTAATCCTCGCGGGACAGCGTAAGCTTTCCGCCGAACATAGTTTTTCCTGTTGCAATCTCACTGATAGATTTTAGTTTTGCAGCCTTTTTAGCGCTTGCTTCAAGCAGGCTTTGCTTGTCGGCAAGCTCGGCGGCGGTCTGTGTAAGGGCAGAGGACTTTTCCTCAATCTGCTCGTCCAATTGAGCAACGGCGGCATTCTTCTCCTGATACTGCTCCTCCAACCTGTCGATTATTTTATCAACCTGGGTTCGCAGTTCCTCGCGGTGCTTCAGCAGCCTGTCCGCACATTCAGCTCGCTCATCAAGACGGGAGACTTCTTTTTTCTTCTCCTCGACCTGCTCCTTGACTTTGGCGTACTCCTTGTACTGCTCAACGGTCAAGCTGCCGCGGGACTTTTCGGGAGCAGCGATTTGTATTCCGTGCCGCGCGCAAATCTCCGTCAGGACTTTGCACTCTGCTTCACGCCAGCGGGCGATTGTTTCCTTTCCGCTTCCGTAACCCATTTCTTTCAGAGCCTGTGCAATTCCGTTTCGGGTATCAACACCGCTTTTGTAATGCCCGACAGGTATGTAGTCGATATGCAGGTGCGGAGTAGCCTCGTCAAGGTGGAGAACAGCATTGAACACATAGAAATTTGGATTACGCTTCTGAAAGCCATGCATATACTCGGTCAAGCAAGCAGTGGCGATTTCAGCATCGGGAGTACCAATTCCCGTGTTCTTCATATCTCCAATCTGAACCACATCTTCATAAAAGCTCTTGCGCTTGTCGGCGGCGGTAACGACGGATTGTGAGATGTCACGCTTGAAAATGTGACGGAAATAGCTCGTTTTGATTTTACGGTCGGCTCGCTTCTGCTTTGCATTGTAACGCTCGACAGCAGCTCCGAACAGGCGTTCGTAGGCTTCCTCAATAGGCTGCTGCGTGAAAATTATATTGTTCTTTGTCCTGGTGTCGTCCACATTTTTGGCATTGAATTTACGGTTGTTGTGGGTAAGGCTGCCCTTTCCCTGACAATGAGAGAGACGTTTTTCGCTCATAGGTAAATCTCCTTTCGCTGTGGTGTTCTTACTGTTGTGCCAACAGTAACGCCATAATACCCTTGACATTGATTTCCGCAAGCTACAATCAACATCAAGGGTAAGGCGCTCTCCGAGGGGCAAAGGGAGTTCCCTTTGCAATCCCCGTTTGGCTTTCTGTCCGCCTTGTTTTCACGCACCGACATCGTTGCTTTTTTCAAAACTGAAAAAGAAAATTGCAGGTCAAACGGCAAAGCGCTCGGATAGGGGCAAGGCTGATAAAGGTGTTGAATTTTTTGGTTGGTTATGGTATAATAAATAAGATGTGTTGATAATCTGCTCGACAAATCGAAATATATTGAGGTGAATAAACTAATGTTAACTGTTGCAGAAGCGAAAATAAGTGATAAAAACACACTTATGAATCTGCTTGAAAAATATCTTTATGAATTTTCTCAGTGGGAAAAAACAGATGTGAATGACGATGGTTTATATGGCTACGAATATCTGGAATGTTATTTTGAGGAAGTGAACAGATTCCCGTACCTTATCAAGGTCGATAATAAGCTGGCAGGATTTATTCTTGTAAGTGATTATCCGGAAGTTCCTGATGAAAGAACAGATTTTTGTTTATCTGAATTTTTTATTATGAACAAGTATAGAAGAAAAGGATATGGCAAAGAAGCTGTTTTTCGTGTATTTGATATGCACCACGGAAAATGGCAGCTGAAACGGCATCCTCACAATATCGGCTCTGTATGTTTCTGGAATAATGTTATCAGTGAATATACAAAAGGGAATTATCGTTTAGTAGAAAGATATCCGAATAAAGAAGTGGATTATGAAGACGGAACGCCTGCTGATGTATTTTTCTTCGAAAACTAATTCGCAATTTTTCTTCCCATAAGTCGAGCACCTTGCCTTCGTGTGAAAACGCTTGCAGTAATTGCTCATTTAGCCGAATTGCCCGCGGGGTCACCCCGCAATTCCCATAAGTCGAGCAGTTTACATATTCACATTCAGCCGCACCCAACACCGAGTGCGGCTTTGCTTTTATCTAGCACCAACGCCTCCAACTCCAAATCTGAAAAAAGAAAATGTGGCGATTTGGCTAGAAAGGCTCTCGGATAGTGGCAGGGTGCTGCGGCGAGCAGTGACCCCGTTTTCTTTTTTCAGCTTTGCAACAAATTCGCCGTACCACTAAAATCATGGCAGAGCTGAAAAGAACTATAAGGAAAATTGAGCCGCTTTAGGTGTACAGGCGTACACTCCGCATAACCAAGCGGTTTGACAGGCTTTCAGCTGATGTACGGCAGCGTACCAACCTTGTACTCTGTACGCCCTTGTACGTCCTCTGTACACGTTGCTGTTGCCGATATTCCGCATTGCAAAGCCAAATGTACGCCAGTACGCGAAATTCATCTATTAAGAGAAATTCGCTCAAACCCTCGGACGCGCTTTCCGTTTTCGTAGATGTTGTTGGAGTATTTGACACTGTATTTGTCGGCGTTGGATTTAAGCCAATTTATAAAAGTTTCCCGTTTCAGGGCTGTCAGACCGTTATCCTCGCACCAATCGGCGTAAACACGGTGGAGCGTAGTGGAGCTGACAGCGGAACTCTCGCTGAAAACAGCAGCTTCTTCGATGAAATCCACGATATTGCAGTTTTCCGCAACCGCCTCGGCGACGTTCTCCCTTGTTTTCTTGCTTACCGTAAAACGGAAGTTGTTCTTTTTAAGCCGCCGCAGCCCGTCCAGCATCCAGCAGAATATCTTTTCCTTTTCGACTATGAACTTATCCGCGAGGAACGGGTCGTCCCTGCGGTCGGCGGGTTTGGGTTTAGTTGTGAGGATAAGCAGGCGGCGGGCAAATCCGTCCGATTTGTCGTACAAGGCTTTCGGCGAGCCGTTCCCGAAACACAGAAAACGGCTGTAAATCTGTGCCTGCTGCGACTGCTTGCCCTTTGCTTCAACGTCAATCGGTATCTCTGCGGTTATGATATTCTTGATGTAGCCCGTGGATTTTAGAGCGGTCATCTGCATATCGTCGTCGTTCATCAGCAGCTTGTTTATGAGGTTATAACGGAAGAACTTGTCGTACTCCACGCGCTGAAAGTTTCCGGACAGCATAGCCGAGCCAAATATCGCATTCATAGCAACGCCGATACGGCTCTTGCCCTCGCCGCCGTTTCCGATTATGAACATGGCGGTCTGCGCCCTTGTGGACGGAATAAGGCAGTAGCCGAGATACTCTTGCAGCGTAAGCACGTCTTCGCTGTCAAGCAGCTGATACAGGAACGTCTGAAAGTGTTCGGGATAGTAAACGTGCCGCCAAATTTCGGAGTCGTAGCTGACGTTGAGCCGATTTACGCAAAATCTCTTTTCGGGTATGAACGTGGGCGGACTGCCGCAGTCGCCGTCAACCTTTACAACGCCGTTCAGGACGTGAATCTCGTCCTCGCTCGGCTTGATCGGTGCGCTGTGACAGAATAGCTTCAGCGCTTCAAGCAGCGACTTTGACCGCTTGGCAATCCCCGTGGTAATGCCGTTTTCAATGAGCATTTCGGAGATTTTGGCGGCAATTTCATCTTGGCTCAAAGCGCCGTCAACCGAGTAAAATATTCCGTCCGTGCACCGCAGCTCTCGGCTCTGACAGAAGTATTCGCAGAACAACGGCTCGTTTATCTTGTTTTCGTCCGACAGCCACTTGATTTTCGGCGGCGGTTGTGCTATAATATTCGTGTTAAGACTTTGGGAAGACTGCCTCTCATCTGCGCCAACAGATGAATTAGGGGCGGTCTTTTCGTTTTCAGCCATTGTTTCCTCCCTCTTTTATAGCGTTCACATCGAAGCCGTAATACTTCTTTTCCATATAGGCTACGGGGAGTTTGCCTGCAATGGTGATAAAACCCTGCGCTTTGAGTTCCTGATTGCAGCTGCGTATAATCTCGTAAGCCTTGCCTCGGCTTATACCCATTATCGTCTGTAATTCTTCTGCTGTTATGTACTGCTTTTGCATATATCTTACCTCTCTTTCTACTAAATATGCATTTATAATGCATATTATCATTATAATACGTCCGATTATATTTGTCAATATGTTTTTCGAAATTATAAAAATTTATAAATATGTACTTGAAATTCATATTTATTTGTGATATAATGTGAACGAGGTGATACAGTATGGACGATAGAGATATTCAAATCGGACAGCGCATAAGAAAATACAGAAAAGAAAAAGGCTTGAACCAAAGCGAGCTTGCCGAGAAAATCGGGAAGTCGCTCCGCACGGTTCAGAAATACGAGAAAGGTGAAATTGAGGTTGCCATTTCGGTCATAAGCGATATTGCCGAAGTGCTTGGCGTATCCTCGTCCGAAATACTTGGCTATAAATCGGGAATAGAGCATATCGGCAGCCTTTCGGATATAATGAGCTTCCTCTTTATGCTTGAGAATGTGCAGGACGTTGATTTCAAGATAAATGTGCAGAAGCCGTCGCAGGGCGGCAAGTGGGAATGCTCTATATCATTCGACGGACAGCAGAATGCGAAATACAACGCTGATTTGTGCTTGTTCTTGGAGAGGTGGGCAGAGGAACAGGAGAACTTCCGCACTTATTTCTCGTCCCTTGAAAACTATTCTCGTTGGAAAGCGGAAACTCTTGCATACTATTCAAGTTCACAGGTTGAAACGAACGAGCCTGTCGAGCTTGATTTTGAAACAAGAATGAAGAAAAGAAAGGAGTATATGGAAGCAGAACTGAAAAAGCAAAAGGACTAATGATGAAAGGAGCAGCTTATGTCAGTAACAAAAGACGGTAAAACAGGGAAGTGGATGTCCCAGCTTCGAATAACGGACTGGACGGGAAACGTAATCCACAAGAAGAAACGCGGCTTTGATACCAAGCGAGAGGCTCTTGAATGGGAACACGAATTTATTATGCAGGCGAGCGGCAGCGTTGGTATGACCTTTGCGGACTTTATAAAGCTCTATTTTGAGGATATGGAGAAACGCCTGAAACCCTCAACGGTTGCAAACAAGCGCTGGCTGATTGACCTCAAAATTACGCCGTATTTTGAGAAGAAAGCTCTGAACGAGATAAAGCCTACCGATGTAAGACGGTGGCAGAATAAGCTAAAAAGCTATCGTGATGAAAAAGGCGTGCCTTATTCGGAAACCTATCTGAAGTCAATCAACAATCAGCTCACTGCTATATTCAACTATGCGGTAAAGTATTACGGACTAAAAGAAAATCCCTGCCATAAAGCCGGGAGTATGGGCAAAAAGAACGCCGAGGAAATGCTGTTCTGGACTAAGGACGAATTCAACCTGTTCATAGGCGGCAAGTATTTTGAGAATAAGCCTGCGAGCCGAACGGTGTTTATGACATTGTACTACACGGGAATGCGAGAGGGAGAGCTGCTTGCGCTTACGCCTGCCGATATCGACCTTGAGAGGAAAGAGATACGCATAAACAAAAGCTATCAAAGGCTGAACAAGGAGGACGTTATCACAGCGCCTAAAACTCCTAAGAGCGTTCGGACGATTACCATTCCCGACAAGCTATGCGTATGCCTTAAAGAGTATATGGATATGTGCTACGAGCTGAAACTAAACGACAGACTGTTTCCGTACACCAAATATTTTATCTATCACGAAATCGAAAAGGGCAGCAAGGCGGCAGGCGTAAAGAGGATACGGGCGCACGATATTCGTCATAGCCATGCCAGCCTACTTATTGAAATGGGGTTCTCCCCGCTTCTGATAGCCGAGAGGCTCGGTCACGAAAAAGTCCAGACAACTTTGGATACATACAGTCACCTGTATCCGAACAAACAAGCAGAGGTAGCCAAAAAGCTTGACGACATCTGATAATCAAGCGTGTTGGCTACAAAAAAATCGTTCAAATGTAGCCATTTTGTAGCCAATAGCAAAATAAAACCCCGAAAATCAGCTTTGTTAAGCGATTTTCGGGGCAATTTTTATTATTCCCACTCGATCGTAGCCGGTGGCTTGCTCGTAATATCATAAACAATGCGATTGATATTCTTAACTTCGTTTACGATTCGAACGGAAACTTTCTCCAGCACGTCATAGGGAATGCGTGAGAAATCAGCGGTCATGAAGTCGCTTGTAGAAACGCCGCGGAGTGCGAGCGTGTAGTCATAGGTTCTGCCATCGCCCATAACGCCAACGGAGCGCATGTTAGTCAGAACTGCGAAGTACTGATTGATGCTTCTGTCAAGACCTGCATTAGCAATTTCCTCGCGGAAAATAGCGTCAGCGTCCTGAAGAGTAGCTACCTTCTCCGGAGTGATGTCGCCGATAATTCTGATTGCAAGGCCGGGACCCGGGAACGGCTGGCGCCATACGAGCTTCTCGTCCAGACCGAGAGTGGTTCCGAGAGCGCGTACCTCGTCCTTGAACAGGAGGCGCAGAGGTTCGATTATCTCCTTGAAATCAACGTAGTCAGGCAGACCGCCAACGTTATGATGGCTCTTGATAACTGCCGCGTCGCCAAGTCCGGATTCGATCACGTCGGGATAAATAGTACCCTGAACAAGATAATCAACCTTGCCGATTTTCTTAGCTTCTTCCTCAAATACGCGGATAAATTCCTCGCCGATTATCTTGCGCTTTGCTTCCGGCTCAGTTACTCCGGCAAGCTTGCCCAGGAAGCGTTCGCCAGCGTTCACGCGGACGAAATTAACGCCGCTGTCAGCGAATGCAGCTTCTACCTCGTCGCCCTCGTTCTTTCTCATCAGACCGTGGTCAACGAAAATGCAGGTAAGCTGGCTGCCTATAGCCTTTGCAAGCAGCTTGCAGGCAACGGAGCTGTCAACGCCGCCGGACAGAGCCAGCAAAGCCTTGCCGTCGCCGACCTTCTCGCGGATATTCTTGATTGCAGTTTCAGCGTAACTTTCCATTGTCCAGTCGCCGCGGCATTCGCAGACGTTGTACAGGAAGTTGCCCAGCATGTCAAAACCGCGCTCGGTGTGATTTACCTCCGGGTGGAACTGCACGCCGTAGAACTTCTTCTCAACATTCTGGATAGCGGCGTAGGGGCACTTGGCAGTGTGACCGCACACCTCAAAGCCCTCGGGGAGCTTCTTGATATAGTCGTTGTGGCTCATCCAGGTTATTGTAGTCTTGTCGATGTTTTTGAACAGCAGGGAAGTGGTGTCGACCTCTGTTTCGGTTCTTCCGAACTCAGACAGCGAACTGTCGACCGCAGTGCCGATCTCGCCGCCCAGGGAGTATGCCATGAACTGAACGCCATAGCAGATACCCAGAACGGGGACGCCCAGCTCGAATATCTCCTTGGACATTCTCGGTGAATTCTCGAGGTAAACGCTGTTCGGACCGCCCGTGAAGATTATTCCCTTCGGGTTCATCGCGCGGATCTCCTCGATAGGGGTCTTGTAGGACTTTACCTCGCAGTAAATTTTATGTTCTCTTACGCGGCGGGCGATAAGCTGATTGTACTGACCGCCGAAATCGAGAACGAGAACTAACTCGTGGGACATGATTACCTCCGTATATCAGTGATGGAACAGACGAATGCCTGTGAATGCCATTGTAATGCCATACTTGTTGCAGACTTCGATAACGTTATCGTCGCGGATAGAGCCGCCGGGCTGCGCGATGTACTGCACGCCGCTCTTGTGCGCTCTCTCGATGTTGTCGCCGAACGGGAAGAACGCGTCAGAGCCAAGGGAAACGCCCTTCATAGTGTCAAGCCATGCGCGCTTCTCCTCGCGGGTGAAAACAGCGGGCTTAACCTTGAAGAACTTCTGCCACTCGCCCTCAGCGAGAACGTCCATGTAGTCGTCGCCGATGTAGAGGTCGATGGTGTTGTCGCGGTCAGCGCGGCGGATACCGTCAACGAACTGAAGTCCCATTACCTGGGGGGACTGTCTGAGATACCAGTTGTCAGCCTTGGTTCCTGCAAGACGCGTGCAGTGGATACGCGACTGCTGACCTGCGCCGATACCGATCGCCTGACCGCCGCATGCATAAGCGACGGAGTTGGACTGAGTATACTTGAGCGTGATGAGCGCGATAGCAAGGTCGTGCTTTGCGCTCTCGGGGAGATCCTTAGCCTCGGTGGGAATATTCGCGAACAGCTCGTCGTTTATAACGAGTTCGTTTCTGCCCTGCTCGAATGTGATTCCGTAAACCTGCTTGCGCTCGATCTGAGCGGGAACATAGTCGGGGTCGATCTTGATTATGTTGTAGTTGCCCTTTTTCTTGCTCTTGAGTATCTCAAGAGCCTCAGGCTCGTAACCTGGAGCGATAACTCCGTCAGAAACCTCTCTGTGGATTATTTTTGCAGTAGAAACGTCGCAGACATCGGACAGCGCGATGAAATCACCGTAGCTGCTCATTCTGTCGGCGCCCCTGGCTCTTGCGTAAGCGCATGCAAGAGGGGAAAGCTCACCGAGATCGTCGACCCAGTAGATCTTTGCGAGGGTATCGGTCAGCGGGAGACCGATAGCGGCGCCTGCCGGAGAAACATGCTTGAAGCTTGTGGCGGCAGGGTAGCCGGTAGCTGCCTTGAGTTCCTTTACAAGCTGCCAGCCGTTGAATGCGTCGAGGAAATTAATGTAGCCGGGACGGCCGTTCAGAACCTCGATGGGAAGCTCAGCGCCGTTTTCCATGTAGATTCTGGCGGGCTTCTGATTAGGGTTGCAGCCGTACTTTAATTCGAATTCCTTCATAGTATCTCCTTTTTATACGTTCTTATTTACAATTCTGCTGTCGTACTTTCCTGTTTCCAGGTCGATGTAACGTACGAACAGAGAAACCTTGTTGTCCTTGTTGAGATTGCTCCAGAGGTAATCGGTAAGCTTGTCGATGTCCATATCAGGAATGATAACGTTCTTCGGCTCGCCTTCAAAGCTGGGGAGTCTGCGCACGCCGTCCTGCTCTATCTCGTCGCCCGCGTAGGTGTGGATAAAGCTGCCTTTTCCTGCCATGGGGTTGCTGTAGGCGTATGTGTATCTGCGGCAGGAGCTTCCGTCGCCGTCAGCAGATTTCAGAATGGACATTGCGTAGTTCATATCGCCGTTCTCAAGGTGAATGATACCGGAAATACGCGGTGTGTAGTTAGGCTTGTCGTCCTCGAATTCACGGGTGCGCAGGGACTGCTCGAAAGTCATCTGCTTATCCATCAGTTCGTAGATGGTGTCGGTCTGGTCGCCGTTGGTGACGATGGTTTTGTTGCCGAGAACACGCACCGGAGCGTAAATGATAAGGTGCGGGTCAACCATCTTGGAGGGGTCGAACGCCTGGGTGCGTATACCCTCGCCGTCCTCAACGAAAACGCGGTTGCGGCTGTTCTCGCTTCTGCCCATGATGAAGTAAGCGGTGACTGCCTTCCTGCCGTCAGGGGACTTGCCGATGATTATTCCTCTGCCGTGGTAGGCAAGGGAATTGAGTTCCTTGTCAAGCTCAATGTAGTTCATATCGTGTATCCTTTCAGAATTTTCCTGTATAGCATGTTGTCGTGTAGCTTACGGCGACCTTGCCGTATTTATGCGACTTGTCGAAAAGGGAAAGTAGTTCGGTGACGAACGCCTTGTAATTCTCATCGCCCTCTTTTGGTGCATACGACCTTGAAAGTGCGTCTCCGAGGAAGTGCTCCCTTGTCATTACGACCGGGGTTTCCATTTTGAAAACATCTACCGATGAGAAGTACTCGTTTCGCAGGAATCTGTCGCCCTCATCTTCGGAGCGTTTCCCGACATGACCGGACCGCTCTGCAAAGCTGGGGCAGTATTTCGTGTAAATTTCGTCGCGCTTTTGAGTTATATCGCCGTTCAAGCGGCTGTTGAAAACTACCGCCAGCCGTCCGTCAGGCTTGAGCATGCGCCTGCATTCGTCGCGGAATTTTTCCTCGTCGAACCAGTGGAACGCCTGAGCAGTCGTGATCAGCTCGAAGGAATGTTCCGGAAGTCCGGTGCTCTCCGCCGACGCCATCACGATTTCAGCCCTGCCGCCAACGCATTTCAGCAGTTCACGGCACATGTCGGTGTTGGGTTCGACTGCGGTAACATTCCAGGGCTTGAGCAGCAGCTTTTCGGTGAACTTTCCAGTTCCTGCGCCGATGTCCGCGACATTCGCCGCATGGGTCAGCTCATACAGTCTGTCTACGACAGCGGTAGGGTAGGAGGGGCGGTACTTCGCATAAATCGCTGCTTTGCCAGTGAATTTATCCTCGTTCATATCAGCCCTCCCCGACGTAGTTCCAGGATCTCCGGAGAATCTTTTCGTCCCACGGAGATACCCCGATATACTCCCCGGCATATACCGCCTGTTCGCCGCGGACTGTCCATTCAATGTACTGGTCGGCGACGGGGGAGAACGCGAATTTCACGCTGAACGCCGCCGGGGAATCCTCCTCGGAAAGCAGCCGGAACGACTGCGTGTGCAGTTCCACTGGAACAATAAAAGGAGCAGCGTTCTGCGCGTTGAATTCGATAACGTCAAACGCAAATTCGCCCGCGTGTTCCTCTAACATATCGTTCAGATAAGCGGCAGTCGCCTGTCGCAGCTTTTCTGAGATTTCTCCGGGCAGGGTATCAAAATAATCCGCGCACCTGGTGAGGTACTCCTCACTGACATTTTTCCCGTATAGCATTACTTCCGCGCCAAATCGTGACGAATAAAGCACGCCCTCAATGGTGTTGAAATAATCAGCGCTTTCTCCGTTGATAACGACTCTGCTCATCTTATTTCAGTGACGCCGTTTTTGACGATAATCCTGTCCTCGCAGAACAGGGAAACCGCCTGCGGAAGTATCTTCCACTCGGCTTCTTCCATAATGCGCTTCTGGAGTGTTTCAGGGGTGTCGCCGTTCTTTACCTCAACAGCCTTCTGGAGGATTATCGGACCTGCGTCGCAGTCGGCTGTGACGAAATGAACCGTGGCGCCGGAGACTTTCACGCCTTTTGCCAGAGCGGCTTCGTGAACATGAAGACCGTAGAATCCCTTGCCGCAGAAGCTGGGAATGAGCGCGGGGTGAATATTAATCATTCTGTTCGGGAATGCGTCGCACACCTGCTCGTCGAGTATCGTCATAAATCCGGCGTAAACGACAAGATCAGCGTTTTCCTCAACAAGTGCGTCACGCATTGCCTTGCTGTAGCTTTTGACATCGGGGAAGTCCCTGCGCACCAGCACGCGTGTCTTGATACCGTTGTCCGCGGCGCGGGTCAGCGCGTAAGCGTCCGCTTTGCTGGCGATGACGCAGGTGATTTTTCCGCCCCTGATCTCACCGCGCTTTTCAGCGTCGATAAGTGCCTGAAGGTTAGTTCCTCCGCCGGAAACAAGCACAACAATGTTTTTCATAAATTACCTCCGCTATTCCCCGGTCAGGGATATCTCAACGCAGTTATATCCGCCGTCGTCCGGAGTTTCTCCGGAGAAGGGGTCTGTGTATTCCGCAATAACGGTGTACCCTCCAAGAACCAGCTCGCGGAAGAACTCGCTGTCAACGCCCTGCATGATCGCTTCCTGCCAGGGCTGACCGTTTATCGTCAGAACTCCGCTGAACATTTTCTTGGGGGAGTGCTTCAGTTCCAGCGTATTGCGGAACATAAAGCCGAAGCTGCTTATAACCTTGCCGTTCCTGGTGTAGCAGTATATTCCGAGGTCGTCCCAGGTGTAGTTGACGCAGTTTGTGACCATACCCTCGCCGTAGCTGTTTTCCAGGAATTCCTTTGTCTCGGCGGAAGTGTGGTATTTCTTGCCGCGCGGCGTGCCGAGGAGTTTTTCAGCCGCCTCGAGATGGACGAGCACGTCAAGCTTTGTGCCGTTGATCACCATGCCGTCTTTTGAAATATCGACCGCGCACTGCTCCCCGGTGAAGGGAGCGGCGGTCTTTCTTTTAAATAAACCGAACATTATTCGATGATTACGCCCTCGTTGCTTGCAACGGTCTCGCCGATGATGAATGCGTTCTCGCCGTTTGCCTTGAGGATCTCGACTGCCTTGGCAGCGTCAGCCTTGTCAACTACGAGCATCATGCCGATACCCATGTTGAAGGTGTTGTACATGTCGTGCTCGGAGATATTGCCGGTCTGCTGGAGGAGCTTGAAGATAGCAGGAACCTCGTAGCTGTTCTTGCTGATCTTTGCAGCAACGCCGTCAGGAAGCGCGCGTGGAATGTTCTCGTAGAATCCGCCGCCGGTGATGTGGCTGATGGACTTCACGCTTATCTTGGAAATAACGTCCAGAACGGGCTTTACATAGATCCTTGTAGGAGCGAGGAGCGCCTCGCCGAGGGAGGTGCCAAGCTCAGGATAGAAGGTCTTGAGGTTCTTTTCGTTTACGTTGAACACCTTTCTGACCAGTGAGAAGCCGTTGGAGTGTACGCCGCTGGAAGCGATACCTACGATAGCGTCGCCGGGCTTAACTGTGGAAGGATCCAGGATCTTGGACTTGTCCACGATACCGGTGCTGTAGCCTGCGATGTCGTATTCGTCCTCTGCCATCATGCCGGGGTGCTCAGCGGTCTCGCCGCCTATCAGTGCGCAGCCAGCCATTACGCAGCCGTCAGCCACGCCCTTGACGATAGCGGCAACCTTCTCGGGAACTACCTTGCCGATAGCGATGTAGTCAAGGAAGAACAGAGGCTTTGCGCCGCAGCAGATGATGTCGTTGACGCACATTGCAACTGCGTCGATACCAATCGTATCGTGCTTGTTCATGAGCATTGCGAGCTTGAGCTTAGTGCCTACGCCGTCGGTGCCGCTTACCAGTACGGGTTCCTTCATGCCGGTAAGGTCAGGCATGAACAGACCTCCGAAACCTCCGATGCCGGAAATGCAGCCGGGGGTGTTGGTTCTTGCAACATGCTCCTTCATGAGTCTGACGGACTCGTATCCGGCGGTTACGTCTACGCCTGCTGCCTTATAGCTTTCGCTGAAACTTTTCATTTTACTGCCCTTTCTCTAAGGACGCGCCGCAGGATACGGAGCACCTTAATTTAATGTTTTGTCAAGTCCGGGTCATTCCTCGAACTTCATTTCAAATTTGTCTTTGGGGATATCCTTCGGTACGTCGATGGGGTACTTACCGGTAAAGCAGCCTGAGCAGAAGCCGCAGCCCGCGTTCTCGGCAATTTTAACAACGCTGTCGGTACTGAGGAATCCAAGAGAATCAACGCCGATGATCTTTGCAATTTCCTCAACTGAATGCTTGTTTGCAATGAGGTTCTCCTTGCTGTCGATGTCGGTTCCGAAGAAGCACTCGCTTATGAACGGCGGGGAAGAGATACGCATGTGGATCTCAGTAGCTCCGGCGTGGCGAAGTAACTTCACGACCTTAGCCGAGGTAGTTCCGCGCACGATACTGTCGTCGATAAGGACGACGCGCTTGCCCTTTACGGTCTCCGAAATTGCATTCAGCTTGATTTTAACGGAGTTTTCGCGCATTCCCTGGGTCGGCTGAATGAACGTTCTGCCTATGTAGCGGTTCTTGACGAAGCCTACGCCGTAGGGGATACCGCTCTGCTGAGCGAACCCGAGCGCAGCGTCAAGTCCGCTGTCCGGACAGCCGATAACAACGTCAGCCTGAACGGGGTGCTCAAGCGCAAGGTAATGCCCTGCGCGAAGCCTTGCACGATGTACGCTTGCTCCCTCAATGACCGAATCGGGACGTGCGAAATATATGAATTCAAACACGCACATTGAGCTTTTCTGACCGCAGTGTGTTCTGATGGTCTGTATGCCGTTTTCGTCCGCGACAACTATCTCGCCGGGTTCAACGTCTCTGACGAACTCAGCGCCGATGCTGTCGAGTGCGCAGCTCTCCGAAGCGAACACGTAACCCGCGCCGTCCGGGAGCCTGCCCATGCACAGCGGGCGGAATCCCTGTGGATCTCTTGCTGCGATGAGCTTCTTGGGCGACATCACAACTAGTGAATAAGCGCCCTTTATTTTGTACATGGCTTTCTCGACCGCTTCCTGAATGGAGCCGGTCTCAAGCCGCGCCTCGGTAACTGCGTAGGATATGACCTCAGTATCGCTTGTGCTGTGGAAGATAGCGCCTTTCAGCTCGTACTGCTTTCTAAGCTCGAGTGCGTTTATGAGATTTCCGTTGTGCGCGATGGCGAGTGCGCCCTTTACGTGGCGGACGGTCATGGGCTGACAGTTCGCGGTATTTACGTTACCTGTTGTGGAGTAGCGCACATGACCGACTGCTATCCTGCCCTGACCGAACTCCGAAAGAACGCGTTCGTTGAACACTTCGTTCACAAGTCCAAGTCCCTTGTGAGTCTTGAACACGCCGCTGTCGTTGACAACGATGCCGCAGCTTTCCTGACCTCTGTGCTGAAGCGCATACAGTCCGAAATAAGCGGAGTGCGCCACGTCGGACGGCGTATTGCAGTAAATGCCGAATACGCCGCATTCCTCGTGTATATTACCTGACAATTGGGATCATTCCTTTCCGTTCCAGCAGTAGCTGCAAAGCCCGCTTTCAGGAAGTCCGACAGCCTTTACGGTACCCTCGAGAGACTGGAATTCAAGCGAGGTGAGCTTGAGCCGCTTGCAGATCTCGGACCTGAGTCGCTGACCGCGTTCGGTGTTGGTGTCGCTGTACTCGTTGATGTACTTGACGCCGTCCTCGCCTTCAAATTCGTGGATTATCCGGCGCGCGATAAGATCAAGCTCGGAGGTGCTGCGTGAGAAGTTGAGGTACTTGCAGCCATACATGATAGGAGGACATGCGGAGCGCATGTGGACTTCCTTAGCACCGTTGGCGTACAGGAACTCAACAGTTTCACGGAGCTGAGTGCCTCTTACAATGCTGTCGTCGACAAACAGGAGCTTTTTACCCTCGATAAGCTCGTGAACGGGAATAAGCTTCATCTTTGCAACCTTGTTTCTCATGGACTGGCTCTGCGGCATGAAGCTGCGGGGCCATGTGGGGGTGTACTTTATAAATGGGCGTGCGAACGGAATGCCGCTTCTGTTTGCGTAACCGATTGCGTGCGGAACGCCGGAATCCGGAACGCCGCAGATGAAGTCAACATCGGGAAGGTTGCCGCTCTGGATATCGTGTTCAGCCATGATCTCGCCGTTTCTGGTGCGCATGGTCTCAACGGTGACTCCCTCGTATACCGAGTTGGGGTAGCCGTAGTATGTCCACAGGAAGGTGCAGATCTTGAGGTCGTTGATGTGACCCTCGCTGAGCACCTCTGCGCGCTTGGACGTTATCTTCACGATCTCGCCGGGGAGCATTTCACGGTAGATAGCGTATCCCAGCTTCTGGAATGCGAAGCTCTCAAAGGAAACACAGTATCCGTCGTCGCGCCTTCCTATTATAATAGGAAGCCTGCCGTTCTTGTCCCGGGCAGCGATGATACCGTCCTCGGTCAGGATAAGCAGGGACATTGTACCCTTGATCTTTTCCTGAGCATACTTGATTCCGTCGACGATGTTGTCGCGCTGCGCGATGAGCCCGCCGATGAGCGTGGAAGAATTAACCTTTCCGCTGCTCATTGCCTCGAAACTGGCGCTGGAATTGCTGAGCAGCTCGTTGCAGAGCTCCTCAGCATTATTGATTATACCAATGTTGCATACCGCATAGGTACCGAGCCTGGACTTGAGAAGGATAGGCTGCGGGTCAGTATCGCTGATGCTGCCGATGCAGAGATTGCCTTCCATTGCGTCTACGTCGCTCTCGAACTTTGTGCGGAACGGAGAGTTTTCAATGCTGTGAATGCTTCTCTGGAAGCCCTTCTCAGGGGAATATGCAGTCATACCGCCTCTGCGTGTGCCGAGGTGAGAATGATAGTCGGTGCCGAAAAATACGTCGCTGATACAGTTATGTTCAGCAGCCGCTCCAAAAAAACCGCCCATATAAAGTTATACCGCCTTTTCTGTATGTACCAACTAAACCGGGGCAGGATGTCTCCTGCTCCGGATAGTCAGCGTAATATCCCGATCCCTTAGTTAAAAGCTTAATGCTTACTTGTTCTCGCCGAAGATACGGTGCATGATCTCCTGGTAAGCGTCCTCAACGCCGCCCATATCTCTGCGGAAACGATCCTTGTCGAGCTTCTCGTGGGTTGTGGAATCCCAGAAGCGGCAGGTGTCCGGAGAGATCTCGTCAGCAAGAATGATCTGACCGTGGTAGCGTCCGAACTCGATCTTGAAGTCGATGAGGTCGATGTTGAGCTTCTTGAAGAAGCCGAGCATGAACTCATTTACCTTGAAAGCATACTTGGAGATGGTGTCGATCTCCTCCTGGGTAGCAAGACCCAGACCGAGTGCGTAGTAGCTGTTGATGAACGGATCGCCGAGGTCGTCGTTCTTGTAGCTGAACTCGAGGGTAGGAGTCTTGAGGGGAGTGCCTTCCTCAATGCCGAGCTTCTTGGAAAAGCTGCCTGCTGCAACGTTTCTTACGATAACTTCCAGCGGAACGATCTCAACCTTCTTAACAACGGTCTCGCGGTCGTTGATCTCCTCAACCAGGTGGGTAGGGATACCCTCCTTCTCGAGAAGGCTGAACATGTAGTTTGTCATCTTGTTGTTGATAACGCCCTTGCCGTGGATCTGACCTTTCTTCAGACCGTTGAAAGCGGTAGCGTCGTCCTTGTAGGATACCATTACGTAATCAGGGTTCTCCTTGATAGCGAAAACCTTCTTAGCCTTGCCTTCGTAAAGCTGTTCTGCCTTTGTGTAGCTCATGGTGATATCTCCTTTGATCTTCTGTATGTATTTTCCTGCCGGGGCAGGGAATAGACTTAGATTTCCTTTGCAGTCTCCTGCATTTTTGCGTCAGCGGCGAGGTTCTTCTCGTTCTGCTTCTTCTTGAAAGCAAGCAGCTTTTCCGCTATGGAATCGTCGCTAACCGCGAGGATCTCCGCAGCGAGGTAACCTGCGTTTGCAGCAGCGTCGATGCCTACTGTTGCAACGGGAACTCCCGGGGGCATCATGACGGAGCTGAGCAGTGCGTCAACGCCCTCGAGCGCCTTAGCCTTTACAGGGATAGCGATTACCGGCAGGGTAGTGTTGCCTGCGATTGCTCCCGCGAGGTGAGCCGCCATGCCCGCTGCTGCGATGATAACTCCGAAACCGTTTGCGCGTGCGCTCTGAGCGAACTCCGCAACCTCCTTAGGGGAGCGGTGAGCGGAAAGCACTCTCATCTCGAACGGTATACCGAACTCCTTGAGAGCCTCGGCTGCCTTGCGAACAACGGGGAAGTCGCTGTCGCTGCCCATTACTATGCCGACTTTTTTTTCTGACATATTATCTTCCTTTCGTCTTGCTTGATAATAAAAATAGCTGTATGCGGAATACAGCTAAAAAGTTACAATTGTCTTATGGTTGCACTTATTCTGTAAAAAGAAGCCGTAATTCCGCCAAAGCAGCTATGATGTGAGTTCGGACGCTTCATCTCATTGCTCTCCCTTTACAGTTATTCCGCCGGGATCCCCGGTCGGCTGGATAAATAAAACCATAAATATATTTTACTATATAATTGCCGGAATTTCAAGTGCTTTTTTAAAAATTCCACAAATTTTATCAAAAAGCTGCACAAATGAGACCGAAATCCGGCAATATATCCCTAAATTACCGTCAGAGGAGAATTGCGTCGTTTATCCGCAGACCGAATTCCACTCCGAGAAACGCCGCGGCGCGCCGGCAGAGCTTCATTCTGTCGAGGAAAATCTCGAAATACTCCATTATGGAAGATATTGACTGGTCGATCGTGAGGTCAAGGATAAGGCGCTTTTTGTCGTCGGTGAAATACAGCGACGATTTCTCAACGGCGTAGTTCACGCGGTCGTGGATATCCCGAGCGAGATTCTCCGAGCTTGGAACGAAAGGCCCGTCAGCGGAACGCACTCTTGACCTGCGTACATCTGACTTGTCCGCGATGATAAGCGCGGCAGCTATCGGAGTCACCGGGGCGGCGGTGTTTTCGTCGTGGTTTCCGATCGCTGAAATTATGAGTGAAATCTCGTTCGCTGGCATTCCGAGATTGTCTAGCAGACGGAAAGCCATAATTGCGCCGCTCTGCGCGTGATCAACGCGGTTTATAACGTTGCCTATATCGTGCATGTAAGCCGCGATTTCCGCAAGCTCGCAGGTGCGCTGTTCATAGCCGAGTTCGGTCAGTATCATGAATGCGGAAGCCGCAGCGCGCTCAACGTGCGCGTTGGAATGCTCAGTGTAGCCTATTGTGCTGAGCGCCGCGTCGGCGTAATTGATGTAGGTCTGTATATCCTTGTTGCGGCGGATATACTCGTAGGTAATGTTGCTCAATTGTCTTTCCTTTCATTTCCGGCTTTTTTTCTGAAAACCAGCAGCTTGCTGAGAACGTAGTTGAGGATCAGTATAATGACATTCGAAAACAGCTTACAGCCGAGCTCGTACCAACTGTTCTGTATACCGGTGAGGTCTACCAGCAGGAACATTATCACGAGATCCACGAAAAGCGTCGCAAGCCGTGCCGCATAAAACGAAGCCGCTTCACGGAGCACTCCGGAGGCGCGTTTTTCAGTGCTTCGGAAAACCACGGTGCGGTTGGTGACAAACGCGAACGTTACCGACAGTATCCAGGAAATGATAACAGGGAGGGCGGTCGCGCTGTCGGTTCCGAAAACTGAGGTTATACTGAAAATCCATCTCAGCCACACCGGCACGGACTGCGCGTCTGGGAAAATCCAGCGTGCCGCATAGTAGCTTGCAAAACTGATGATGGTTGTCAGCGCTCCGAACACAACGTACATTATTATCTCGCGGTATTTTGCGTAAAGCTGCTTCCTGCCGTTCTTAGTTTTCAGTCCTGCGAATATCTCGCGGATAGTTCCCTTTCCGATTTTCATACGCGGGTAAGCCTGAACATTGCAGCACCGTGCGGCTTGACAAAGGCGGTTATCTCGCCGGAAACCTCGCTGTCAGCGCCTGTCCAAATCTCACGCGCGCTGAATGTGCAGTCTATCGGAAGCTCCGCAGTGATGGAGCATTCCTTTTCGCCGCAGTTGAACAGGGCAATATAGTACGAATTTCCATCGGTGCACGAGGTGAACCATGCGATCTGTTCGCCGCCGTCAACCGTCTTTCTGAACAGCGGGTGAGCGGAATGTGTGTTGTTCAGGCAGCCTATCAGGTCTGCATTTGTCAGCAGGCTCATTGTGAAATCATCGAACTTTGTCATTTCGCCGCCTATCATCAGCGGGGAGCGCATAATGCACCACAGCGACATCATCGTGATCTGCTCGTCCTTTGTGAATTTAGTCCAGCCGTCGGGACCGTAATCCTGGAGTATAGCGCCGACGGGGAGCATGTCCGCGTCGGGGAAGTGCCCCGCGCCCGCATGAATGCACCATGTTTGCGCGCGGCTGAACATATCGAGGAGCTGCGGCCAGTTGTCCCAGAAATCGTCGGTGATGCGCCACATGTTGCTGACCTGCTTGTAAAGCTCCGCCTTTTCAGGGAGCGCCGCTCCGGGAGAGAGGCTCAGCACCATATCACGGCCGCAGGAATGCAGCGACTCGCTCAGCATTACAAGCTCGGATTCCTCGTGCGGGAGCTCGCGGCAGATGTCGTCGACCTTGATGAAATCAACACCCCAGCTCTTGTAAAGCTCGAAAATGCTGTCATAGTACTCGCGGGCACCCTCCTTTTCGGGGTCAACGCCGTACATGTCAGTGTTCCACTGGCATATGCTGGAGGTCTTGGCAATCTCACGTGCGGTTCTGGACGTACCCTTGATTGCGGTATTGCGGTGAACCGCCTGGCGTGGAATTCCGCGCATGATATGAATGCCGAATTTAAGCCCCAGCGAGTGTACGTATTCGGCTAAAGGTGCGAAGCCCTTTCCACCAGCGGCGGAGGGGAACCTCTCGACCGCGGGGATAAGTCTTGAATATTCGTCCATGCAAAGCTCGGTGAACGGCTGATATTCGTGGTTCTTTGCGATAGGATTGCTCCACTGGATATCCACGACGATGTACTGCCAGCCGAACGGCTTGAGGTTTTCCGCCATGAATTTTGCGTTGGCGCGTACGGTTTCCTCGTTGACTGCGGTTCCGTAGCAGTCCCAGCTATTCCAGCCCATGGGCGGCGTTTTTACAAATGATGTATTGTCAGACATAGGTTAACTCCTTATAATATAAATTCATACATTTCAATTATACCATGAATCGTTTCTATTTTCAAGCCGTTATTCGATTTTTTTTTATCGGGTATGTTTCAGGGGCAAAACAAAAAGAACCGCACAGCAATGCGGTTCTTTTCGTCTGGCGGAGACGGCGAGATTCGAACTCGCGGGGGCAAAGCCCTAACTGATTTCGAGTCAGCCCCGTTATGACCACTTCGATAC
>CECF01018380.1_pt1 | contig 29807 bp, 15 predicted proteins | sample 554751 | NCBI WGS metagenome assembly CECF01 (sample SAMEA3182099, study PRJEB8094) | gut metagenome | biome: human; feature: gut; material: Stool; isolation source: human stools | place: Canada | collected 2012-06-12 | reverse complement strand
CCCCTACCGCTTCCCCTCTGACCGCACAAGGCACACAGCAGCCCGTTATGGTAAAGAGGATTGGAAAGACAACCTATCGTGTCAAGCTGCATTTCAGCGAAACGAGCAAGGAAACGATGACCGATAAGATTAAGCGGCTTATTTTGAATGATTGTGCAAAAGAGTTTGAACAAAGCGAAAAAATTTCTTAAACACCCTTGACAAAGCGTATCAGAGGATACGCTGCTCTCCGCCATGGAGACTGCCGGAAAGGACGATACACCGGAGGACGCCGAGCGAAAGGGCTTGGGAACGCCCGCCACACGCGCCGCCATCATCGAAAAGCTGGTAGCCACGGGCTTTGTGGAGCGCAAAAGGGCAAAGAAGGCCGTCAGCCTTGTGCCTGCCCATACCGGCGTTTCCCTCATCACCGTGCTGCCGGAGCAGCTCCAGTCCCCGCTTCTCACCGCCGAATGGGAATACCGCTTGCAGCAGGTGGAGCGCGGCGAGCTGTCCCCGGACGAGTTCATGACCGGCATTGCGGATATGCTCACGGAGCTGGTAAAAACCTACAAGGTCATCTCCGGCGCGGAGGTGCTGTTCCCCTCCGGCCGGGAGATCATCGGCAAATGCCCCCGCTGCGGCGGCGAGGTCACCGAGAGCAAAAAGGGCTTCTTCTGCGAGAAAAACGACTGCCGCTTCGGGCTGTGGCGGGACAACAAGTTCTTTGCCGCCAAGCGCACCGCTCTGACAAAAAAGGTAGCCGCCGCACTGCTGGCAGAGGGGCGTGTGAAGCTCACCGGCCTCTACTCCGAAAAGACCGGCGGCACCTATGACGCCACCGCCGTGCTGGAGGATACCGGCGAGAGCGTCCGCTTCCGCTTGGAATTTGACAAGGGGGCGAGGACATGAAGCTCTCCAAGCTGGAGCAGGAAAGTATCATCCTCTACAACGAGGAAGAATCCATCGCCAGCATCTACACCCACGACCCGAAGCTGAAGCGCAAGCTCAAGCGCCTTGCGGAGAAATACCCGGACAAGGTGTACCCGGATAGGACCGTCCATGCCGGAGCGGTCAGCTACGCCGTGCCGAAAAGCTGCGTCAGCGTCCGGGAGCCGTTCAGCGACGAGCGGCGCAGAGCCGCCAGCGAACGCGCCAAAAACGCCGGATATACGCCGCCCGCAAGGAGTATATACTCCGAAAACGAATAAGAACCGAGCGCCCGCACAGGAAAGCCTACCCCTGCGCGGGCGCTGCCATTTTAGGGGCAAACAGCCCATGAAATGAAAGGAAGTGCCTATGACACGAAAATCTCCGTATCCGACAAGAGCGGATTATCCGGCATTGATTGAAAATGCCAAGCCTGCGCTGCGCGAGCTGCTGGAAGCGGCCTCGTATGAACGGAGGATCGCCGTTCTCAACGAATGTTCTCTCGATGTGGTCAATACCGTCTGCACGATCATGGTGCTGGGGCGGCACAGCCTCTATCTTCGCCGCAAAAAACCCTTCAACGCGCCGGACGCGGTTTTTGTCCGGTGGGCGGCGGACCTGTGGACGCTGCGTGAGCAGGACAAGGCAGGCGACATCCGCTATCTCTGCGGAAAAACGGATTTACGGGAATATCTTTCGCGGGGGCTTCAGCTCCTGCGTATCGACCTGATGAAAGGAGGCAAAAATGCCAGAGAAACCCGGTAAAAACAGAGAACAGCTCAAGGAGATCACCGACCGCATCGAGGCGGGCATCCGCGACATCTTTGAATCCGGCGATATGGAAAAGTACCGCAATTACCTGCGCACCATGAGCCGGTTTCACAACTATTCCCTCAACAATCAGGCGCTCATCCACTTGCAGCGCCCGGACGCCACACTTGTGGCGGGCTACAACCGCTGGCGGGACAAGTTCTCCCGCCATGTGCTGCGGGGCGAGAAAGGCATCACCATCATCGCGCCCACGCCGTATAAGAAGAAAATCGAGCAGGAAAAGCTCGACCCGGACACAAAGCTGCCCATTCTGGACGCGGACGGCAAAATCGTCACCGAAGAAAAGGAGATCGAAATCCCCATGTTCCGCCCGGTCAAGGTGTTCGACTACGCCCAGACGGACGGAAAGCCACTGCCGGAGCGCGTGGCCAGTCCCGTCGCCAACCTGACCGGCAGCGTGGAGAATTATGAGGCGTTCATGGAGGCGCTGCGCCGGTCCTCGCCCGTGCCGGTGGAGGTAAAGCCGCTGTCTGCGGATATGGACGGCTATTTCAGCCCCAAATCCCAGAGCATCACGCTGCGGGAGGGCATGAGCGAGGTGCAGACGGTATCCGCCGCCGTCCATGAGATCGCCCACGCCAAGCTCCATAATTACGGCTTGCAGCAGGCAGCGGAGCGCAGGCATAAGGGCCGCAATACCGAGGAGGTGGAGGCCGAAAGCATCTCCTTCATGGTCTGCGCCTACTTCGGCATTGAAACCGGCGCGAACAGCTTCGGCTATGTGGCAACATGGTCAAAAAACGCCGAGCTGCCGGAGTTCCGTGCCAGTCTGGACACCATCAGCAAAACCGCAAACGGCATCATCACCGATGTGGAAAAGCATTTCGCGGAGGTTTGCAAGGAGCGCGGCATCGAGCTTCCCAAGGACACGGAATATGAGCTTGTCACCATCCTGCCCTCACGCGCCGACGCGCTGGCCTTCGCCGCTGAATATGCGGCGTTCCTGCGCCGGGACTTGAACGTCCCCGACAGCGCGGACAGACTCACAGCGGAGGCGGTGGCGGACAGGCTGCTTGCCGGTGAGGACACGGAACTGCGGAAGGAGCTGGAGGATTTCGTCAAGCTGGCAGACGAGATCGGCATCGACGACGGCCCCCATGGGCTGCTGGAACGCTTCAACGGTCTGTTCCGTCAGGAATGGCGGGCAAAGGAGGAACCGCAGCCGGAGGTTGAAACGGAAAAGCCGAATGTTGAGGACGAGCTGCCGCCGCTGCCGGAGCTGGAGCAAGGCTATCCCATGCCGGATACCAGCATCGGCTTTTTGGAAATGTATCAGTACGGCTACACGGACGGCAATGCCATGCTGCCGCTGACAAAGGAGCGCGCCATGGAGCTGTTCATGCAGGACGTTCCCGTGTTCCTGCTCTACGGCGACATCACCGAGGCCATGGCGCTGGACGCAGAGGACATTTCCTCCCACACCGGCGTGTTCGGCGTGGAGCGCGAGGAATGGGACGCGGTACGCGGCGTTGTGACGCTGAGCGAACAGGCAGACACGGAAAAGCTGTTTCTGGAAAACCCGCAGGACGCTTTCCTCATCTATCAGATTCGGCGCGGCGGTGAATTGGACGCTTACCGCTTCATGAACTATGACTACTTGCAGAGCAAGGGCGTCACGCCGGAGCGCGGCGGCTACGACGCGATCTACACCGGCGGGCTTGCCGACTATGGGGACAACAAAACCAATCTGGATATGATTTATCAGCGGTTCAACGTGGATCATCCCGCGGATTTCAAGGGACACAGCCTGTCGGTCAGCGACATCGTTGCCCTAAAGCAAAACGGCGTAGTATCCTGTCATTACGTTGACAGCATCGGCTTCCGGGAGCTTCCCAATTTCCTCAAGCCGGAGAATTACCTCAAAAACGCGGAGATGCTGTTGGAGGACGACTATGGCATGATCGACGGCATCATCAACAACGGCCCCAAGCAGCCCACCGTGGCCGATTTGGAGGCACAGGTCAAGGCGGGCTTTTCCATCTCCCTGACGGAGCTGGCTGCGGCCTCCCACCGCGAACAGAAGAAGCCCTCCGTGCTGGAAAAGCTCAGGGAAAGGACGCCGGAGCAGGCGAAGAATAAAACAGCGCCCAAACGGAGCGCGGAAAGAGAGCTTTGATATGAACGACAAGCATTTCACCCACGATGAAGTCAGCCTTATGAGCATCTACAACGCGGCAGGCACCCGCGAGGGCCTGATCGCGGCCCTCACAGAAATGCGGGGGTATCTGGACGCAGAGGAGGCCGAACTGCGGGAGCTGACGGACAGCGCCCTCGCAAAGCTGCGCGACATTACCGACGCGGAGTACGCCGCCCTTGACCTGACGCCGGATTTTGACCTCTGAGCGCTTTACGGCTAAGCGCCGGAAAAACACATCATCGCCGCTTGGAGCGCGCCGGACGAAGAATGTATCGTCCGGCGCGTTTCCTTTGGAAAAATGAAAACCCCGATAAAACCACGAAGGGAGGATTTAGCGTATGCCAAGCAAGCTGCAAGCCTACGCGGAGCAGGCAGAGCGCACCGCGCGGCAGATCACCGGCAGCCATCTGGCGTGGACGGCGTTCCTGACCACCGCCGCAAGGCTGTATAAATACCCCTACAACGAGCAGCTCATGATCTATATGCAGCGCCCGGAGGCCACCGCCTGCGCAGAGTACGACTTCTGGAACGAGAAGATGGGGCGCTATGTCCGGCGCGGCAGCACGGGCATCGCCCTCATTGACGCTACCGGCTACAAGCCAAGGCTCAAATACGTCTTTGACGTTTCCGACACCGGCGGAAAGGAAAACGCCCGCCGCGTCAACTTGTGGGAGCTGAAAGACGCGCATACCGACAGCGTGAGCGCCATGCTGGAGCGTAATTACAGCGTTTCCGGCAAAAACGGCCTTGCGGAGCAGTTCGAGAGCGTCGCTTCCCAGCTTGCTGCGGAATACTGGCGCGACCATTCCCGCGACATCCTCGGCATCGTTGCGGATTCTTACTTGGAGGAGTATGATGATTACAACATCGAGGTGGCGTTCAAAAACGCCGCGGTGGTCAGCATCACCTACTCCCTCATGTCCCGCTGCGGGATGCAGCCGGAGGATCACTTTGAACACGAGGATTTTTTCAGCATCTTTGATTTCAACACCCCGCGCACGGTGGCGGCACTCGGCACGGCGGTCAGCGAGATCAACGAACAGGTTTTGCGGCAGATCGAAGTTACCATACGAAATTATGAGCGCGAACACAGCGCGGAAAGGACGGCAGAGCATGGAGAACAACCTGACTTACACGATGAACGGAGATTACATGATTCCCGACCTGAAGATCGAGGTGCCGGAGCAGCCCCTCGGCAAGTACGGGCGGATGCGCCAGAAGTACCTGAAGGAGCATCGTCCCATTCTCTGGAACCAGATGATCTTGGAGGAGACCCTGTTTCCGCACCTGCTGGAGATCGAGCAGGCGGCGCAGAGCCGTCTGGAGCAGATGATGCCGAAGCTGGCGTCGGAGGCCGGAGCGACGGAAGCTCTGAAAGCCCGCGACCCAATGAAATGGGTGGGCCTGATGAACACCTGCAAGGCGCAGGCGGAGGAAGTGATTCTCGCGGAGCTGATCTACGCATAACAGAACACCCCGCACGGGGCGGTCAGCTATCCTTTTTCCCCACCGAAGCGGAACAGATTACAGCAATAGAAGAAGCGGAGAGCGCACAGACGCCCTTCGCTTTTTCCGTTTCTCAGGCGCAGCTTGACCATGTGCTGCGGCTGGGCGGCAATTCGGACAACACCCGCATGGTCATTGCCGCCGCGTTCCAGAAGCAGAAGTCCACGGAGGACATTGCCGCGCTGCTGCAAAGCACCTTTCACGGCGGCAACGGCTTTAAGACGCCGGAGGGCGAGCTTTCCGCGTGGTATGCCGCTGACGGCATCCACATCGCTCCCGGCAGGAGCGCGGAGTATGTGCGCAGCGCGCAGGTAATCGCATGGCAGGACGCCGCCGCGCGTATTTCCCAGCTTATGGGCAGCGGCGCGTATGCCTCCAATGTGGAGCTTGCCGAGGCAGGGCAGCATGAGCGGATGCAGCTTGCCCAAGCCCTATGGTATCTGAAACACGACCTGAGCGACGAGGCGCGGGAACAGGGCTATCTCTCCTGCATGGATACACTGCGGGGCGGCGGATTCCCTGATGAAACGGCGCGGCTGGCAGAGCAACTGACAAACACAGATTTCCGTGAAACGCTCTCCGGCGAGTTCGCGCAGTTTTACGCCGCACATGAGCAGGACAGAAGCCTGCTGCGATTCCATTACCACAAGCTGGAGAACATCTGGCAGAGCCTGCGGGACCTGTCCTTGCCCCGCAGGGAGTATTCCTCCGAAATGACCGCAGTGCCGGAGCTGGCACGCTTCATCACGGAGGACGAGATCGACCACGCGCTGGATCGCGGCAGCGGCGTGGAGGGCGGCAAGGGCAGGATCTACGAATACTTCACCGCCGACCATACCGGCAAGGAAAAGGCAGCTTTCCTCAAAGATGAGTACGGCATAGGCGGGCGCTCCCATGCCGTTTCCGGTGCATCCCATAGTGATGAAAGCCACGACAGCCGCGGAATTGTCCTGAAAAAAGCAGGCTGTGCCAATGTGGAGCTGAGCTGGACGAAGGTGGCCGCAAGGATTGACAGCCTCATTCAGAAGGACCGCTTCCTCTCTCCAAGGGAAAAGGAGCGCTACGCCCAGCTTCAGCGGGAAAAGGAAGCAGAGCGTGAACTGCCAACACAGGCACAGATTGACTACAATTCCATCAAGGAAGCCCACCCGGACGACATCGTGCTGTTTCAGGTGGGCGATTTCTTCGAGATGTACGGCGAGGACGCAAAACAGGCGGCGGAGCTGCTTGACCTCAACCTCACCACAAGAGCGATACCCGGCGCTGGCCGTGTGGAAATGTGCGGCGTACCGTCGCACAATTTAGAGATGTATGTAGAGAAATTGCGCGATAAGTATGATGTGACGATTGCCGAAGCGCCGGACTTTAGAGGTGAGCGCCGCGTCTATACCATGCGCTCCGTTGACCATGAAGCAGAGGCCGCCATTGACGCATACGAAGCCGAGTTTGGCGCAGACGGTACGAGGGTATTCCGCGATCCTGCCGCAGAGCAGCCACAGCCCACGGTGGCAGAGCTGTTTGAACAGTATAAGCTGACCGTAGGCAACGCGCTTGTCGCGGACGACGCTTTCCTCAACGCCTGCCGCAACTCTGGCCGGGAGAACGCCTATCTGGAGGGGGCGGCGGCCATCCGGCGCATCGTCATGGCGTCTGAGGATTTGCAGCTCACACGACTCTATTTCGATATGCCCGCGTTCCACAACCGGCTCCATCAGGAGCTTTTGGACGAGCTTTACCCCACGCTGGCAACCACGGTCACGTCCTCACCCTACAAGGTCACGCAGGCGGACATTGACGCGGCCTTGCAGAGCTGGAACGGCAGGATTGAAAGCAAGCACGCAGTTGTCCGCTATATGAAAGATCATGCCCGCGACAGGGATACCGCCGCATGGCTGGCAGCGGAATACGGCGTAGGCGACAGCTCCAAGCCGCTGCAAATCTCCGTGGGCAATTCCGAGCCGGTCACGCTGTCATGGGCAAAGGTGCAGCGGCGTATTGCGCAGCTCATTCAATCCGACAACTTCTACACCGAGCAGGAACAGGACAACTTTGACAATATTGACCCCATCGCCATCCGGGAAGCGCTTGCTGAACGAGGTATTGTAAATGGGCAGATTGTGGATGCGGAGGCTAATCGCAACAGCCCCTTCGTCCGGCAGGTCATGGCGGATGTAGAGCGGATCGCGGCGCAGGAAGCGCAGGCGGCGCACATGGACTCACCGGACCGTTTTTCCATCCGTCTGCACCCCAACGAGGGCGGCATTACCGGCATCTGGGACTCGGCCCTTGACCGCTTCTATGAGGAGGGTAGGCAGGTGCTTCGCTTCGCGGAGCAATCTAACGCCATTGACTACCTCTCCAGTATTCAGCGCAGCCGCGGTATGGAGCCGGACGCGCCGGTTTTCACAACGCCGCTGGGGAATGCCTATCGCGTGGGCGACGGCTTTTCCTCCACCGCAGCCGAACAGCGGGATACTCTGATGGTGGTCGAGCGTGTAGACGAAGATAATGTTTGGTACACTCTGCCAAGCGTCCCGGAACAGGAAACGGTCAGCGTAGACCGCACCGTTTTTGAGCGTTACCTCGACACCGGCTATTTCTTCGCTGCGGAGCAGACGCAACCTGTCAAGGAGATTACTGCCGAAAACGAACAGGAAAACATGATTTTTCGTGTGCCGTATGCCGTGGGCGATACCGTCTATCTGGACAACACGCCCTTTGAGATCACGGAGGTCGGCGCGCTCAATGTGCAGCTTCGTGACCCGGCACTCCGCTATCCCGTATTCCGCGCCGAAAGCCGCGAGAATTTTGAACGGCTGCTACGCCGGGATGAGCGGAACGTCGCCGTGACAGATTTCCTTCCCGCACGGAGCAGAAACGACGACCTCCGCGACCTCCTGATGAACGGCATCCTCACGCCTGACATCCGGGACGAGGTGCGGGAGCTGTTCCGGCAGGGCGAGGGCAACGCCGCCATCGGTGCGTATCTTTCCAACGTTTTCGCTGCGTCGGACGCGGACACCATGACGCTGGAGGACGGCACCGAGGCAGATTTCATCACCTCAAGAAGCGGCTTTCAGGCGCAGGTGCATGTGGAAAAGGGCGTACACGCCCTCGGATTGTTGTGGCCGGACGCCGCTCCCGTGCTGCGCGCCGTTTTTCTGGAGGAAGCGCAGGCGCAGAGCCGGACACAGGCACAGCCTGAACCAGATATTTCTCTTCCTGAACAGCCAGCATCGGAGGCGACTGAACCGGAGCAGCCGCAGTTTACCACGGAAACCGTAGCGTTTTACCCCGGCGAGAAAAACAACCTCCCCTATGATGTAGAGATTCGTACCCTGCGCTTTGACGAGCCGGAACATGACCCGCCCGCACCGCTGCCGCCTGCGGAAAACTTCCGTATCACGGATGACAATTTAGGCATCGGCGGCGCAAAGGCGAAGTTCCGGGCGAATATGGCGGCAATCAATCTCCTGAAGGAGCTGGAGTTTGAGGGCGCACAGGCCACGCCTGAACAGCAGGAAATTCTCTCCCGCTATGTCGGCTGGGGAGGTTTGGCAGATGCTTTTGATGAAAGCAAGGATAACTGGAAAGACGAATTTGCGGAGCTGTACGCCGCGCTATCCCCGGAGGAATACGCCGCCGCCAGAGCTTCCACGCTGAACGCTCACTACACCAGCCCCACGGTTATCAAGGCAATCTATGAGGCTGTCGGCAGCATGGGCTTCCAGACCGGCAACATCTTGGAGCCTGCCATGGGCGTCGGAAACTTTTTCGGGCTTCTCCCGCAGGAGATGCAAGGAAGCCGCTTGTACGGTGTGGAGCTGGACAGCATCACCGGCAGAATCGCCAAGCAGCTCTATCCTAAGGCGGATATTACCGTGGCAGGCTTTGAAACCACCGACAGACGGGATTTCTTCGACCTTGCCATCGGCAACGTGCCCTTTGGACAGTATCAGGTCAACGACCGGGCTTACAACAAGCTCGGTTTTTCCATCCATGACTACTTTTTCGCCAAAACGCTGGATCAGGTGCGTCCGGGCGGCGTAATCGCCTTTGTGACCTCCCGCTATACGATGGACAAACAATCTCCCGAAGTCCGTAAGTACATCGCGCAGCGGGCGGAGCTGCTGGGCGCGATCCGCCTGCCCAACAATGCGTTCAAGGCCAACGCCGGTACGGAGGTGGTGTCCGACATCATCTTCCTGCAAAAGCGCGACAGACCCATCGACATTGAACCTAACTGGGTGCATCTCGGTGAAAATGAGGACGGATTTTCCATCAATCAGTATTTCATCGACAACCCCGAAATGGTATTAGGCCGACAGACCTCGGAGAGTACGCAGTACGGCAGACAGGACTTTACTGTGGAACCGTATGAGGATTTGGACCTTGCCACGCAGCTTAGATACGCCATTCAGAATATCGGCGGCAAGTACGAAGCCGCAGAGTTGCCTGACCTCGGTGAGAACGAAACCATACAGGATACCATTCCCGCAGACCCCAACGTGAAGAATTACAGCTATGCCGTGGTGGACGGTGAGGTGTACTACCGGGAGAACTCCGTCATGGTCAAGCCCAACCTGAACGCCACCGCAAAGGAGCGCGTCAAGGGAATGGCAGAGCTGCGGGACTGCGTTCACCGGCTCATCGACCTCCAGATGTGGGAATCCGACGATGTTTCCATCCGCGCCGAACAGCAAAGGCTCAACCGCCTCTATGACCGCTTCACGGAGAAATACGGCCTCATCAACAGCCGCGGCAACGCCCTCGCCTTTGCAGACGACAGCTCCTACTACCTGCTCTGCTCCCTTGAAATGCTGGACGATGAGGACAAGACCAAGCTCAAGGGCAAGGCGGATATGTTCACCAAGCGCACCATCCGGCAGCGGCAGTCCGTTACCAGCGTGGACACCGCCGCAGAAGCCCTCGCCCTGTCCATTGGGGAAAAAGCCCGCGTGGATATGGCGTATATGTCCCAGCTCACCGGCAAGAGTGAGGACGACATCATCGACGAGCTGAACGGCGTCATCTTCCTCGACCCTGTGTACGACGACTGGCAGACGGCGGACGAATACCTCTCCGGCAACGTGCGCCAGAAACTGCGGGAGGCGGAGAAAGCCGCCGTTGACAGTCCCGGCTATGTGCCCAACGTGGAGGCATTGCGCGCCGCCCAGCCCAAGGATTTGGATGCTTCGGAAATCGAGGTGCGCCTCGGCGCGACGTGGATCGACAAAAAGTACATTCAGCAGTTCATGTTCGAACTGCTGGAGCCGCCTCTGTATGCCCGCCGCTCCTTGGAGGTCAACTACTCGGAGTTCACGGCGGAGTGGAACATCTCCGGCAAGAACAGCATCCCCTACAACGACATCAACGCCCGCATGACCTACGGCACCGACTGCGCCAACGCCTACAAAATCCTTGAAGATACGCTGAACCTGCGGGATGTGCGCATCTACGACACCATAAGGGACGCGGACGGCAAGGAAAAGCGCGTCCTCAACAGTAAGGAAACCACCCTCGCCCAGCAGAAGCAGCAGGCCATCAAGGAGGCATTCCGGGACTGGATATGGAAGGACCCCGACAGGCGGCGGGAGCTGGTGCAGCTCTACAATGAGCGCTTCAATTCCACCCGTCCCCGGGAGTATGACGGCAGACACCTGATCTTTCCGGGCATGAATCCTGAGATCACGCTGCGGGAGCATCAGCTCAACGCCATCGCCCACGACCTCTACGGCGGCAACACCCTCCTTGCCCATGAGGTGGGCGCGGGCAAGACCTTTGAGATGATCGCCGCAGCCATGGAGGGAAAGCGCCTCGGCCTGTGCCAGAAATCCCTCTTTGCCGTGCCGAACCACCTGACGGAGCAGTGGGCCTCGGAGTTCCTGCGGCTCTACCCCTCCGCCAATATCCTTGTGGCCACCAAAAAGGACTTTGAGACACGCAACCGCAAGAAGTTTTGCGCCCGCATTGCCACCGGCGACTATGACGCCGTTATCATCGGCCACAGCCAGTTTGAGCGCATCCCCGTATCCAGAGAGCGGCAGGAACGGCTCTTGCAGGAGCAGATATGGGAGATCGAGGACGGCGTTGCAGAACTCAAGGCCAGCCGCGCCGAGCGCTTTACCATCAAGGAGCTGGAGCGTACCAAGAAAAATCTGGAAACCAAGCTGCAAAAGCTCCATGACGCCGCCCGCAAGGACGACGTTGTGACCTTTGAACAGCTCGGCGTAGACCGGCTGTATGTAGACGAGGCGCACAGCTTCAAAAACCTGTTCCTCTACACAAAAATGCGAAACGTGGCAGGGCTTTCCACAACCGACGCCCAGAAATCCTCGGATATGCTCTTAAAATGCCGGTACATCGACGAAATCACCCACGGCAAGGGCGTCACCTTCGCCACGGGTACGCCCGTCTCAAATTCCATGACGGAATTGTATACCATGATGCGGTATTTGCAGCACGATATGCTCAAGCGCAACAGCCTGACCCACTTCGACTGCTGGGCCTCCGCCTTTGGGGAAACCACCACCGCCATCGAGCTTGCCCCGGAGGGGACGGGCTACCGGGCGCGGACGCGGTTTGCCAAGTTCTTCAATCTGCCGGAGCTGATGAACCTGTTTCGTGAGGCGGCGGACATCAAGACCGCCGATCAGCTTAACCTTCCCACGCCCACTGCCATCTACCACACCGAGGTCACACAGCCCACGGCGCTGCAACAGCAGATGGTGCAGGAGCTGTCCGAACGCGCCGCAAAAGTCCACGCGGGGAGCGTGGACGCAAGCACCGACAATATGCTCAAGATTACCTCGGACGGACGCAAGCTGGGCCTCGATCAGCGCGTCATCAACCCCGACCTGCCGGACGACCCGAACAGCAAGGTCAATCTCTGCGTCAACAACATCCACCGCATCTGGCAGGACGGACAGGCGGAGAAGCTGACGCAGCTCGTGTTCTGCGACCTGTCCACTCCCAAGGGCAAGGCGGCGCAGAGCGGCAGGATCGCCGCGAAAGGCACGGACAGCCCGGAGCTTCACGCGCTGGAGGCTGCCATTGACGCGGAAACCGAACCGGAGGAGCCGCCCTTTACCATCTACGACGACATCCGGGAAAAGCTCGTTGCCAGAGGAATCCCCCGCGAGCAGATCGCATTCATCCATGAGGCGAATACGGAAGTCCGAAAGAAGGAGCTGTTTGCAAAGGTGCGCTCCGGTCAGGTGCGTGTGCTCATGGGCAGCACCTTCAAGATGGGCGCGGGCATGAACGTGCAGGACAGGCTCGTGGCGCTCCACGACCTCGACTGCCCGTGGCGGCCGGGCGATCTGGAGCAGCGCGGTGGCCGCATCATCCGTCAGGGCAACCGCAACAAGGAAGTCCATATTTACCGTTATGTCACGGAGGGAACGTTCGACGCCTACCTCTGGCAGACGATTGAAAACAAGCAGAAATTTATCAGCCAGATCATGACTTCAAAATCCCCGGTTCGCTCCTGTGAGGACATTGACGAAACGGCGCTGTCCTACGCAGAAATCAAGGCGCTCTGCGCCGGTGACGAGCGTATCAAGGAAAAGATGGATTTGGATGTGGACGTTGCGAGGCTGAAGCTGATGCGTGCAAATCATCAAAGCCAGCAATACCGGCTGGAAGACAACCTCCTGCGCAAATTCCCGGAGCAGATCGACGAGGCAAAGAACATGATCGCCGGTCTGGAATCGGATATGCAGACGCTGGCTGCGCACCCGCATCCGGAAGACGGCTTTGCCGGGATGGAGGTCAAGGGCGATAATCTTACGGATAAGGACAACGCCGGTGCGGCGCTATTGGAGGCGTGCAAGGAAGTCAAGGACTTGGAGCCGGTGTCGGTCGGCAGCTATCGCGGGTTTCAGATGGCGCTTACGCTGGAGAATTTCGGGCAGGATTACATTCTGACGCTCAAAGGGCAGATGTCACACCGCGTCGAGCTGGGCAAGGACGCCAGAGGCAACCTTGTCCGCATCGACAATGCACTGAACGCGATCTCTGAGCGCGTGACGTCGCAGAAGGCATATCTGGACAACCTGTACGCACAGGTCAAGGAGGCGAAAGCGGCGCTTGGCAAGCCTTTCCCGCAGGAAGAAGAACTTCGCAAAAAATCCGCGCGGCTTGCAGAACTCAATGCCGAGCTGAACATCGACGACAAGACCCCGATGGAGCGTCTGGCAGGAGACGATGACGCGGTTGCCAAATCTGCGCGTCCATCCATCCTGCAGAAGCTCCGTTCCGCATTACCGGAGCAGCCGAATCTGAAACCGAAACAGAAAGAAATGGAGGCAGCATTATGAACACCGAAACGATAAATACACAACTGTACGAGAAAATGTTTGCTGAGCAGGAACGATACCGCGGCTGGCTGCTCAGTCAGCCGCCCAAGGAGATACTGAATCATACCTACGAATATACCACCCGCGAGGATATTCTGATGACACTGGAAAATAACGATCTACGGCTCGATCAGGCGCAGGCGCTGTTATCTTCGCCGACACCGCTGGCAGATGTCTTCAAGGAATTTGAAAACCGTGAGACGGACTATATGGATGTGGTGCGTGATAGCATGGAGAGCTGCGCCAATACGCTCCTTCGTTGGTGGAAAACGCCGGTTTATCCGCATTCCGGTTCGTATGCACGGGAGCATGAGGAATTGGAGCAGTACCGGGCATCAAAGCGTGCAAATATTGACTGCCGTGACGCCATCGAGCGTGCAATCGCGGATCACTACCAGCACAATGTTCTGAGTCCGGAGGGAGCCAGAGAGGTCGTGCGTTCCTTCGGATTCGAGCGTACCATGTTCGTGCTGGCAAATACGATCAATGTCAAGAGCTGGGACGACCGCTTCGGTGGTGATAACCGGGAATGGGCAAAGACTATCCCGATAGAACCGGATGAAGGCGGCGGCAGCGACCGCCGTTTGGACTATGTAGTTGACCGCAGCCATTCTGTTCTGCTGGACGTTTTTGCACGGCAGGTGCGCCACGAATACCTTTTGACGCAGCCGCTCACGGCGGTAGATATTGATAACGAAGCGCTCCGCATTTGCAGGCAGATGTCGGCGCTGGCAGAGCCGAACAGCCCGAGCGGCACACACTTCATGGTGCCGCTTTCCCCGGATTTCTGTGCGCGGGCATCCAGCAAAGATACGGCGGCACTTCAGAAGCGTCTTCCGTATCCGTCGCTGGCGCTGACAGGCATGGACGGAAGGAAGGGCGTGTTCGCTGTGGTCGATCAGAAGGAAGACCGGTCGCGCCCACCGCGCAAGGTCAGGCAGCGTGCGCCCTCTGTCCGGGATAAGCTGCGCAAGGCTTCGCCCGAGAAAGAGACTGGCAAGCCGCCAAAGGAACCGGTGCAGGAGCGGTGATATGAGCAGAAAGCGAAATATCCAGATCATCTTTTGGGTTTCCGAAAAAGAGCACGAACTAATTGCACAGAAAATGGAACAGGTCGGCACAGACAATCTTAGCGCATATCTGCGGAAAATTGCCATTGACGGCTTCATTATCAAGCTCGACCTGCCAGAGCTGCGCGAAATGATCTCGCTGCTGCGCCGCTCCAGCAATAACCTCAATCAGATCGCGCGGCGGCTGAATGAAACGGGGCGGTTTTACGATGCCGACATGGAGGATTTGCTCCAGCGGCAGGAACAGTTATGGCAGGCGGCGAATACGATCCTCTCCCGGCTGGCGCTCGTCGCATAACGGAGCATTTGCCCCGTCCGCATCCTTGCAAACGGGAAGACTTTCTGGTACGCTGGAAAAAAAGAAAGAAGGGGGGCTTTCCCATGCGGCTGCTTTTGAAAATCCTGTTCGCGCCGGTTATGCTCGCGCTGATTCTGGTGGTGCATTTTGCGGCGTTCCTGCTCAGCGTATCTGCCGGTATTTTCGCATTGGCAGGAACCGTGTTTGCGATTCTGGCGGCAATCATCTTCTTTGCCGTCAACCACACGAACGGTATCATCGTCCTCATTTTTGCGTTCCTCATCAGCCCGTTCGGATTGCCGATGCTGGCGATGTGGCTGCTTGGGAAATTGCAGGACCTGCGATATGCCCTGCAGGACTGGCTTTACTAAAAACTGCGCTGGATGGTCGTTACGATCATCCAGCGCTTTTTCTTATTTCCATGCCTCCGCGTGCTTTTTCCGCTCCTCAAATTCCTGCCGTTCTTCCGCGCTTGCCGGTCGGACATTGGCTTTCCCGCAGTCCGGGCATTGCGTGCAAGGCGCTGCTGCCGCAAAAATATAGTGGCAGGCGTCGCAGGCGAAAACCTGTTCCTGTTGTTTCAATTTCGTAGTCCTCACTGTCTGATCTTTTTATCCTCTGATAACACATTCAGTATAACACAGAACCGGGCGGCGATACAACCGCCCAGTCAATCATTTACAAAATCATTTTGGAAGGGAGGGACGTTTCTGTGGCGACCACACGTATCATTCCCATGCACATCAACAAAAGTCAGACCATTGCGCAGATGCTGACGGACAGCACCGGCTATGGTCTGAACCCGGAGAAGACCGGACAGGGCGCGTTTGTCACAGCCTACGCCTGTGACCGGCATACTGCCGACGCAGAATTCTTACTTGCGCAGCGCGAGTATGCGCAGCTTACCGGACGGACGCAGGACGGCGGCGTGATCCTGTACCAGATTCGCCAGTCGTTCAAACCCGGCGAGATCACACCGGAGGAGGCAAACCGTGTCGGCTATGAGCTTGCGTCCCGGTTTCTCAAAGGCAAGCACGCTTTTTTCGTCTGCACGCACACCGACAAAAAGCATATTCACAATCACATCTACTGGAACGCCGTCACGCTGGATTATAAGCATAAATTTCGGGATTTTCTCGGTTCGTGGCGTGCCGTCTCGCGGCTCAGCGACCTGATCTGCCTGGAACATCAGCTGTCCGTTGTCCAAAACCCGAAGCGCTATACGCACAGCCATTACGGCAAGTGGCTGGGCAATCGCGCGAAGAGTTCCCATCGGGAGCTTGCGCGGATCGCCATCGACGACGCGCTCTCAAAGCACCCGCATACCTTCGACGCTTTTCTTGATCTTCTGCAGCAGTCCGGGTACACGGTCAAGCGCGGCAAGCACCTGACGCTCTGCAAACCCGGACAGAAAAATATTCGGTTCGATTCTCTCAAAAAAGAGTACACCGAGGACGCGATCCGCGCTGTCATCTCCGGCAAGAAGCAGCGGCAGACGCGCGAACAAAAGCCGATCCCGGCACAGCAGAATGTGCAGAAAATCCTCGACCTGGCAGCGATCCACGCCGCCAACAAAGGTTTTGCCTACGAGCGATGGGCTACAAATTTCAATACAAAAGCTGCGTCAAAATCGCTTTTGTATCTGCAAACGGTCTGCGGCGGGCGCTACGATGTGCTGACGCAGAAAGCGGACGAGGCATCCGCGCACTGCCGGGAACTTCTGGACCAGATGAACGCGGCGCAGAAACGGCTGACGCAGATCGACGTGCTGCGGCGACACGTTCTCAATTACGCCCGCACGCGGGATGTTTTCCAACAGTACAAAGCCTCCGGTTACTCGAAAAAGTTTCTGAACGAACATCAGCAGGAGATCGACCGGCACCGGGCGGCAAAGCGTGCGTTCAACGAGCTGGGACTGCAAAAGCTCCCGTCAAAAAAGTCTCTCGATATGGAATACAGTCAGCTGCTTGCGAAGAAAAAGGACGCCTATGCGGCGTACCGGGACGCGAAGGAACAGGCACGGGAATTGCTCACGCACCGGGAAAATCTGCGCCCGTATCTTGCCCCGCAGGAGGCTTCACAAAGAGCGAAGCGACCGGAGCAGATCGAGCGATGATCGTTCTGCGTGTAAGCACCGAAGGTGCGCTGCCATCCGGTTTTCCGGATGTGTTTTGGGGCTTGGGGAGGATACTCCCCAACAAGCGAAGCGAGGAAACGGCACGTGCCGTTTCCTCGCGTTTTGCAAGTGTGTATAAACACTTGCCCTGCTTGCCGGTTGTGCGTCCTTCGTTTTCCTCCGAAAAACGTCACTCCGCTAAGCCGTATTTCGTCTTAATTCTGTCGAGCTTTTCGAGCATTGGTTCCGCGCCGAGCCACAGGAAGATAAAGGTGGCGATGGCACGGACGAGGTCGATGGGAACGCCGGTGAGGTAGTAGCTCTTGAGGATGTTCCAGTTGATCGTGTGCGCCCACAGGAGCGCCGACGCAGGATTCATAATGCCGCCGTAAATGATCGTGGACGCGATCACGCCGAAAATACAAAGGCTGATGCGGCTGCGGCGCAGAACGCCCTTGCGGTACAGTACCCCGGCAAGCCAGCCAATAATACCCATCGAGAACATCTGCCACGGCGTCCACTGGCCTTGCGAGAACAGCATATTTGAGACGAGCATCGTCATCGCGCCGACTAAAAATCCTGTCTCGCCGCCGAAGGCCACGCCCGCCAAAATCGTCATAGCGACGACGGGTTTGAACTCGGGCAGCATGAAGAATACAGCACGGCCCGCGACGTTCAGCGCGACGAGGACGGCAATGAGAACAAGCTCCCGCGCCTGCGGCTTGCGCCCCTCGAAAATCAGGAAGAACGGCAGCATACATTCCAGCAGAATGAGCAGCGAAATGAAATAGTATTTCCGTCCGTCGAAGTAATACGCACCAATGAACAGCGTCAGGGGAATCAAAAGCAGGATGAGCAGCGTTGCAACCACAGTGCGCTTTTGCAGTTTCCGCTTTTCGACCGGGGTCTGAATCAGATAGTCCGGACGTTCTGCTTTGTGACTTACAGACAGCGCAAAGACGAGCATGGAGACAAGCATCACGCCATAGAGCTTCAGCTGGTCGCCAGCCAGCGCCGTCAAGCCCTCGGCGGTCACGAGCTTCGTCAGGTCGGTGACGTTGAGTGTCTGGATGATTAAGACCAGCGATACGATCCCCGACACGGCGGCAAGGAGCTTGCGCCAGACGGGCAGCTTCTTCGCAGCTGCTTTTTCGGCTTTCGGTTCGGGCAGCGTGCGCTCGTACTGCGGCAGCTCCGGTTCCGGTTCGACCGCGCCGCCGCAAGCGGAAATGACGTCCTCGGGCGTAACAGCTTCTGGCAGCACGTCGCGGGCAATGCGGTTCGCAGCGGTGGTATAGAAATTGTTTCCAGAGAAAAATACGCGCGGTGCGGCTTCAGTGACGATGTTTCCGTCGAAAAACAGCGCACACCGGTCTGCATACTTCGCGCAGAACTCGATGTCGTGGCTCACCATCAGAATTGCCACACCGGACGCTTGCAGCGCACGCAGGATTTGTCCGAAGACTTGCTTGAACTCCGCGTCCAACCCCTTCGTCGGCTCGTCGAGAAGCAGAATATCGGGGTTTAACAGGAGAATTTTTGCCAGCGCCGCACGCTGCTGCTCGCCGCCAGATAAATCGTAGGGATGGCGGTCAAGCAGTTCCGCCAGCTTGCAGAGGGAAACGACTTGTGCAAGGCGCTCGGTTTTGCGTTCGGATTTTGGTAAAATCTCCAATAAATCCGCGCGCACCGTGGATTTCACAAAAAGCGCCTGCGGATTCTGCGGCAGCATTCCGACGCTTCCAGTGATGGAAAGCTCGCCGCGATACGGCTTTTGCAGGCTTGCCAGCAGCTTGAGCGTGGTCGTCTTGCCCGTGCCGTTGCCGCCAAGCAGCGCCAGAAATTCGCCCTTGTGCAGCTCCAAGGACAGCCCCTTGACCACGTCGGGCGCGTCTTGCTCATACTTGAACCAGAGTTCCTGCGCTGAGACGACGGTTTCGCCGTTTGGCGCGGATTTTTGCGCTTCGGGGACAGGTTTCAGTTCCTGCGATTTTGCATAATCCAGCAGCCAGTTCCGTCCGTCGCAGACGGAGATGGGGCAAGTCGCTTTGGAATCCGTCGCGCTCCAGATGCGCATGGCGGCGGGCATCGCCAAAAACATCGCGCTGCCGCTGTCCTTCAGCTCCGCGCCCACGTCTGCCGGGGTTCCGGTACAAAGGAGTTTGCCGCCGTCCATGACCGCCACGCGCGACGCGAAGGAAAGCGCTTCTTCCAGACGATGCTCCGTCAGAATGATCGTCGTGCCAAGCTCCCGGTTGATCTTGCCGAGCGTGGCAAGAAAATCCGACGCGGCAATGGGGTCGAGCTGGCTCGTCGGCTCGTCGAGAATCAAGACTTTCGGTTGAAGCACCATGACCGACGCGAGGTTCAGGAGCTGCTTTTGCCCGCCTGAAAGCGCGGTGACGGGCTTATAAAACCACGTCTGGATGCCGAAGAACGATGCCATTTCCGCGACACGGCGGCGAATCGTCGGCGTGTCATAGCCGAGAGATTCCAGGCCGAACGCCAGCTCGTGCCAGACCTTGTCGGTGACGATCTGGTTTTCGGGACTCTGCTGCACAAAGCCGATCTTCTCGGCCTGCTCGCGCTGGTCAAGGGAATCCAGATTTCTTCCTTCAAAGAGGATTTCGCCGCTTCTGCGCCCGTGCGGCGCAAGAACGGTTTTCAGCTGCCGCAGAAGCGTCGATTTGCCGCAGCCCGAAGGGCCGCAGAGAACCAGAAACTCGCCCGGCTGGACGGACAGCGTAAGGTCGGAGATTGCGTTCTTCGCTTGTTCCGGGTAAGCGAAATTCAAGCCTTTGATTGTAAAGATTTCCACTGTCTGTCCTCCTTTCGGTCAAGAATCACGGGTGTCAGCACCAGTGCGAGGTAAACGAACATGAAGCTCACGGTCAATGGCGTCCATGCGGCGGTTTTGACGGTCGGATAATATCTAAAATAGGTGCCGCCCGCTATCCAACCGGAAATGAGGTACGCGCCGCAGAAGATCAGCCACGCGAGAGCGGTTTTGTCGCGGTCGTCGAAGCGATAGATGGAAAACGCCGTGCGTCCGGGCAGACCATAGCCGCGCGAACGCATGGAATCTGCTGTTTCGATTGCATTTTCAAGTGACCACGTTACCATGATCGAGAAGATCTTGACGGCGTTACCGACGCGGCGCAAGACGCTGCCGGTTTTCGTGTCGCGCCCGATGCACGCCTGCGCTTCGGAGACGACCTCCATCTGCGATTTGAATTTCGGGATGAAGCGCAAGGCCATAGACAACACCAGTGACAGCGCGGGAATCATGCGCCCGAACAGGTACACGAATTTATCTGAGGTCATCACGTCGTTGTAGCTCGAAAACCAGAGTACGACGCTTGCCAGCATGACCGCTGCGGCCACGCCGTACAGGATGGATTCCAGCGTCAACGGGTTTCCGGAGGGTAAGTACGTCAGCATCGTCTGCCCCTCGTGGTTAAAGGCCGGATTGACAAGCGCAGCGATCACCGCCATGGGAAGTAACCCCATGACGGCGAAGCGCACGGCTTTTTTGCCTTTGAGATAGACGTCATATGCCAATGCGCCGGTCAGCGAGATCGCCAGATAGACCGGGTGCATTAAGCACATGGATAGTAAGAGAACCAGCGCGTAGTACAGGAAATTGATAATGGGATGATACCCCGAAAAAGCGTCTTTGTTTTTCATCAGCCGCCTGTTGCGTAGCCGCCGCCTACATCATCTCCGAGGTCGCAGGTATAGACCCACTCGATCACGTCGCCGTCCTGGAGCAGATAGCGGCTGCATCCGTAATTCGGGAACCAGTCATTGACGCGATACATCCAACCGGAGAGATTGCCTACGTCAAACTCATAAAGATTGTTGATTCCTTCGATATAGGCAGAGTTGTAGATCGGTGTGTTGGAAAACTCCATGTGGATCTTCTGCTGTTTACACGTTCGCTGCAAGACATTGAAGACACTTTCGCCCTCGTAGAACGTGACGGTCATCGGCTTGAGGATCCAACCGTCCTCCGGAACCAGCTCCCGTTTTTCTTCTTTGCACAAATCCATGTTATCCAGAATGGTGGCGCAGGAGATGGAGAGGGTGCAGGTGTATTCCGCGTCGCCAATTTCCACGTTCTCCGGTTCGACCGGGATGGGTTTGCCCTCCGGCACGGGGTCAGTCTGGTACTTGTCTTTGCCCGTGCCAGTATCGATCATCATGCCGTTGACTTCTTCGTATTCACCGGACGCGCTTGCCTGAACCTCCTCCGGCGAAACATATTCCGGCTGTTCGGTATTAGCCTGCGCCGGTTCGTCCGTCTGCGGCTTGTCAGACGGCTCTGGTGCGCTTTCTGTGGGTGCTTCTGTCGGTTCCGTCTCAGCATCATCCGGCACATCTGCCGTCGCTGCGGGCTGTTCCGGCGTCTGCACTGGAGCGTCAGCAGTTGGCTGCTCGGGGGCTTCTGCCGGGGCAGCGACGGTTGTTTGCTCTGCTGGGTCTTTCTGCTTCGGCATATTCCGGTCGCCGAAGACGAACGTTGCCGCCAGCACCAGTACGATCAGAACCGGCGCGATGATTTTCCACTTATTCTTCTGCCAAAATGTCATATCAGATCAACTCCGAAGTAACCAACATATTGTAAAGCATCTGCGCGATCTCGCAGCGCAGGATCGCTTTTGTCGGTTCAATATTGAGATCACTCTGGTCGAGGATCCCCGCCGAGTAGCAGAACGCCAGCGGTTCCTTTGCCCAGCTTGCTACGCCCCGGTAATCTCCGAACTGCGCCAGCATATCCTTGATCGATGCCGCGTCCATCGCGGTATCCAGACCGCAGAGCTTTGCGGCTCTTGCGACCATAGCCGCAGCTTCCTGCCGGGTGATCGTGCCGTCCGGATTAAACTTGCCGCTGCCAACACCGTTGACGATGCCGCTGCTGTTGGCTGTGCCGATATAACCGGCATACCATTTGCTGCTGGGTACGTCGGTAAAGGCTTTCGTGTCCTTCGCGGGCAAGCCAAGCGCCCTTGTGACGATGGCGGCAAACTCCGCTCTTGTCATGGTCTTGTTCGGGGCGAACGTGCCTTTGCCCATGCCGTTGATAATGCCGCGGGACGCAAGCTCTTCGATAGCGGCTTTGTTGGCATGGTTCTTAATGTCCGAGAATGTCGTGCCGGGTGCGGTTACGCCGGGGACGTTGACCGACGGATCTGCTTTGCTCTTATTGATGTTGGTGTTGGGCTTGGATGTGTTCTTCGTCACATCGCCCATGCGGTACAGGCTGTTTTTACCGTTTTCCGCGCGGTCGATTGCGACGAGTGCGTAGAAGCCCTGTTCTGCGGACATTTGATTGTTGCCGTCCGAACCGTCCATGACGTGATAGAAGCCGCCATTGGACTGACGGAACGAGAGGAGATTTTCTACAAGACCGTGACCGTTCTTTACGAAGCGGCTGTCATTCAGGTCCATGCCCAGCTCGCAGAATGCGACCACGACCTGCGCGACGGACTCGACGTTCGTCGTTCCCCACGACGCAAAGCCGCCCTTGCTGTCCTGCACGTTGGAGAGATAAGTCAGTGCCTTGTCCGTTGCGGTTTTGACCGCCTTCTGATCCTGATATTTTGCCAGCGCCTGCAATGCCATTGCAGTAATATCTACATCGGAATCGCCGGTGCCGGTCAGGCTCCAGCCGCCGTCCTTCATCTGGTTATTCAGGATTTCATCGATGTAGAGCTGCCGGGTCGCCTGTGTCTTTGCGGCGGGATTTTTGGGAATCTCATAATTGCCGGAATCCAGCGCAATCAACGCCCAAATGGGGCCGTTCAGACCTTGCCAGATCGTTTTTTCAAAATCACCCAGCGGCGTGAGGAGATTGTAGCCCGCAACCTTGGACGGGTCGTGCCCGATGGCAGTCAGCGCGAGGATGACGCGGGAATACTCGGTGTATTTCCGCTCGTGCAGCACGCCGGCGCAGTCTTTGACGTACTTCTCGACGCGCGCGTAGTAATCGTCAAAGTAATTCGCGGGGACCGGATAGCCGGAACGGGCCAGGCCGATGACGGCCCATTCGCCGCCGATGGAGCCGACCTCCGGCGCTTTGACAGCGGACACCATATAGGCAGCGCTGCCTTGTACTTCATTCTGGACGCTGGACGCCGCCAACGCGGGAACCGTCAGCGTCAAAAGGATCGCGAGGGTCAGAATCCATGCGGAAATTCGTTTGATTCTTCTCATTTGTATTTCCCCCTATAAATGCGGCAAGCAGGGCTGCCCCCAAAAGGGGGCAGTCCTGTGCTGCAAAGTGTTATTTCGCGACGTTCGTGACGAATCTATGAAGAATCGCCGCTACTTGTGCGCGGGTCGCGTTGCCGGTCGGCAGGAGCTTGCCTTCGGAGCCGTTGACCAGCTTTTCGGCAACAGCCCATTCCAGCGAAGCCGCGGCATAGCCGGACACGCTTGCATGGTCTGTAAAACCGTTCAGGCTGGAGCTTGCGGCGGTATTGTACTTCTTGTACTGCGCGTAACGGTACAGAATTGCCGCCATCTGCTCACGGGTGACGTTTGCGTTCGGGCTGAACGTGGAAGCCGAAGTGCCGTTGACGATGCCGTTGTCGGCTGCCCACGTCACAGCGTCCTCATAGTAGCCGTTGTACTGGACATCCGAGAATCCGCTGCGTCCGTTGACTGCGGGCTGACCTTCCAGACGGTACAGAACCGTGACGAGCATCGCGCGGGTCATGGATGCGTTCGGAGAGAACGTTGTGTCGCTCGTGCCTGCGAACAGACCGTTTTCATACGCGAATGCAACATCCTCGTAGAACCAGTCGCTTTCACGCACATCCGTGAACGGAAGTTTACCATTGGTGAACTCAACTTCGATTCTGGTCGATACCGTGAGCTTGTCAATGGTATAGGTCTTGACCGCACCGACAGACTTGCCGTCGACCTTGACGTCCTTGACGTGGTAGCCCTTGTCGGGTTTGAAGGTGAAGGTGACGGATCTGCCGATGTGCGAGAGCGTCAGTTTCGGCTCGACGGAACCGTTCTTGCCGACCTTCAGGATCTTGCCGAGCAGCTGCTGCACATACTGCTCCGGGCTGATGTCCGCCGCGCGGAGCCAGCCGTTGTAGTAAGTGCCGTCGCCGAGGGCGGGATAATCCGGGTCGTCGAACCAGTCGGCCGCCTCGTGCGCGTAGTCATTGATGTAGTGCCAGACGACCACGTCGCCGTCCTTGAGCTTCCAGTTCTTCAGACCGCGGTCCGGATGCGTGCCGTTGACCGTGTACATCCAGCCGGAGCGCGCGCCGTTGGTGAACTCGCTCAGGGCGTAGCCGCCGAGGCAGGACGGGGCGTAGATCGTGCGGACATAGTCGTTCTCCTCGCCGATGGAGCGCAGACCAGCCTCGCCGATGGCCTTGGTGTAAAGATCATAGACCGTGGCATCCTCCTGCAGGTCGTAGGAGGTGGTGGGGATCCAGGTCACGTATTCGGGCAGGTAGCTGTCCTTCGTCAGGTTGACGTCCTGCGTGGCCTGCAGCGCGCCGATGAGGCGGAAGGTGACCGCGATATCCTTGCCGTTGAGCTTGTTGATCTTCTCCGCGGCTGCGTTGAAGCTGCTTTCGACCAGCTTGCAGTCGCCGGCGTTGTTGATGTTCCGGACGCCCTCTTCATAGGCCTCCTTGAGCTTCTGCAGGCCCCTGGTGGTGAAGTCCTTGGTGTCCTTCGCGTCGTAGATCTTCTTGAGATCGTCGAGCGCGGTCTGGCGCTTGTTGGTCAGGCGCTGCTGATACTCGGCTTCGGCCCGTTCGAGCGAGGTAAGGTTGGTGACCTCGCTCTTCTTGTCGCCGAGGGCTTCGTAGTAGCGGCGTGCCTGCTTGATGGCAGTGAGACTGTCGTCGGTGATCGGGAAGAGCGCGTCGATCATGTCCTCGACCTTGCTCACGTCGGTCTCGATGACCTCGCGGGCAAGGGCGGTGAGGTAGCCGGAGTCGTTCTTGAAGTAGAGCGTGCCGCGGGCGTCGCAGATCAGGCTGCAGAGGTTATACTGCTTTTCTGCGCCCGTCGGCGTGTAGAGCTCCTTCGTCACGCCGGTGTCGAAGGTGTGGTTCGCGACGTCGTACTTGAAGAAGTTGATGGTGCCGTTCTCCTCGTTGCAGGAGCCGTAGATGTAGAGCTTGCCTTCGCCCGCCTTGTAGGCGTCGGAGACGAGGAGGCTGGACTGGATGTAGCCGGTCGTTGCAGCACGATCATACACCGACATGGTCTCCGCGTCAGCTTTGATCGCGTAGATCTTGCCGGGACTCTGGAACTGGGTCTGGCCGGAGCAGGTGACGAAGACGGTATCGCCGCAGACGACGGGCGTGCCGGTGATCATGCCGTCGAGCTTGAGCGCCTCAGGCGTGCCCAGCTGTCCGTCACTGCTCACCGTGGCGCGGTAGAGGTAACCGGCCTTGGAGGTGAAGTAGACGTAGCTGCCGGACTTCACGACGGCGGAGCGGAGGTCGCCGATGAGGTTCGTCTCGGTGTCGATGACGGCGCCGGTCTTCGCGTTGACGCTGTAGAGCGTGGAGCCGTACTCGCTGGAGCCGCCCTTGCCGTTGTCGGAGCCGAAGATGACGTAATTGTCCGTCGCGTAGGCGCCGACCCAGTAGAAGCCGCCGGTCTTGGAGACGCGCCAGCTGGTGTACTTGGTCTCGTCGGTGTCGGTCGGGTCCTCGTCGGTGGTGGAGAGGCAGAAGTAGGTGCCGGCCTTCTCCTCCTGCTGCCACGTGCCGGTGTAGATGTAGCCGTTGTGGTAGGTGATGGGCGAGATGAGCTGGCCTTCAAAGCCCTCGGAGACCCAGACGCTCTTGAGCGTCGCGGCGTCGATGGCCTGCACGTGGGCCTTCTCGTCGGACGTGTTCGCGTCGAGCTGGATGTAGAACTTGCCGTCGCCGTAGGCGATGGGGTTCGTGCCGAACTGGCTGGTACCGGCGAGCTTTTCGGAGGTCGCGGTGACCGTGCCGGTCTTCGGGTCGATGGCCTTGACGGTGCTGCCGGTGAGGACGTAGAGCTTGCCATTTACCATCAGCGGCGGGGTCGGGGTGCCGCCGATCTGGACGGACCAGGACTTGACGGTCTCGTCCTTGGAGATGGGCGTTTTCGCGGAGGTGACGCCGTTGTTGCTGTCGTTGCCGCGGAAGCTGGGCCATTCGCCGGTGACGGGCTCGGTCGGGTCGACGGGGGTGACGGTGCTGCCCGCGGGCGCGAGGCTGACGTCGATGAGGAGCGAACCGCCTCTGAGCTGCACCTGTGTCAGCGAGCCGGTCTTGGTGACGTAGCCGCTGCTGGAGACACGGTAGGTGTAGGTGTAGCCTGCGCCGCCGAGGAGGGTATAGACGCCCTTGGAGTCGGGCAGGACAGGGGTCCCGGCCTGATCGATGACGGTGACGGCGGCGTCGGCGGGGGTGGTGGTGAAGGTGACGGAGGTGGTCTTGACGCGGTTGATGGCGACCGTGAGGGTCTTGCCGCTGACCACGATGTCGAAGCTGGTCTTCCCTGTCACGTCGACGTCTGCCGTCGTGTTCGCTGTGCCGCTGATCGTCACGGTGTCCGACGTGAGGGCCGGGACGGCGGTGACGGAGACGGTGGAGGCGGAGTCGGGCAGGTCGAGCTTGTAGCCGGTCTCGGTCTTCGTGACGCGCTGGGCGGCATCTGCGATCTTGACGGAGAGGCTGGAAAGCTCGGGGACGATGACGATGTCGACCAGCTGGGTCTCGCCGCCGAAGGTCATCGTCAGCGTCTTTGTGCCGCTGGTGAGGGTGGCGGTGGAGAAGGGCCAGCTGAGGGCGTCATACGCGCCGGAGGTGGTCTGCGTCAGGGCCGTACCGCCGATGGTGCCGGTGGCCTTCTCGCCGGAATTCGTCCGGTAGAGGAAGGTCAGGGCGGACTCAGCGTTGGAGGCGAGGGCGGAGGCCGGGATGGTGACGGTCTTCCTGCCGTCTTCCCTGGTCGTGACGGGGTAGGCGGTGCTGCCCTGCTTCACGGCGAAGGAACCGAGGCCGCTGGACTGCTCGGCAGCGGTGACGGTGACCTGATACTCCGCGGTGGCGGACTTATCCTCCGAGGTGACGGTGTAGGTCACGGGGCCGGAGAAGTCCTGCGCGCCGGTGGGCGTATAGGTCGCGCGGGAGCTGACGGTGAGGGTCGGGGTGAGGCTCGTCAGGGCCGTGCCGTTGGGCAGGACGAGGGTGACGGTCTTCGCCGCCTCGTCGATCTCCGCCTGACGGCCATCGATGGCAAAGCCGAGGAGCTTGGCCTCATACCCCTTGGCGGTCTCAGCTTCGCCGGGGATGTAGTTGCCGCCCGCCCAGGTCTCCTCCGCGGTCGGGGCGCGGAAGGTGATCTTGAGGAGGGACTTGGGCTTTTCGTAGGCGTTCAGCTCGTCGATGTGGGTCTGCGAGTTGACGTCGGAGGCGGCGATGAACTTCGTCTCGACAGCGCCGGAGTAGCTGACGCCGTTGGCCTGACCGCCGACGACGCTGTCGGCGTTGGCGACGAAGCAGCGGCTGATGACGGAGTTCTCGCAGCGGAGATAGCCGGCGATCGCGCCGCGGTAGGCGCTGGCGGAGGTGGTCTCGCCGGTGATGGTACCGGCGGAGTCGCAGTTGTAGATCTCGGCGTAGCCGCAGCCGAGGATGCCGCCGGCGTTCTGCACGTCCGCGGTGTTGGTGGCGTGGACATTGCCGAGATTGCGGCAGGACTCGATGAGGACGGAGCCGTTCTTATTGTTGACCTTGCCTGCCACGCCGCCGACGTTGCAGCCGCCGGTGACCTTGCCGGTGTTGACGCAGCCGATGATCTCAGTCTTCACGCCGAGCGCGTCGTTCGGGTCGATCTGACCAACGAGACCGCCGGTATAGTTGCCGTCAGTCCCGTAGTAGGACGGTCTGGATTTTGCATTGGAGACCGCGCCGGTGTTGGCGCTCCGGCTGATCTTCACATTGGCCGCGCCGCCGACGAGGCCGCCCGCGCTGGCAAAACTGCCATTCGCCACATCCGCCGGGTCGACGGTCACGCTGCCGTCATTGCGGCAGCTTGTGATCTGGTTCTGTGCTACGTTGCGCCAACTGCTGTCTGTACGGGCCACGATACCGCCCGCGAAGCAGTTGAGCGTGTAATCGGAACCGCCTTGCATTTTATCCGACGGCTTGCAGGTGACCGAAGCCTCGTTGACGCAGTTTTCGAGCGTACCACCGTCCTTCAGATACAGGGCGAAGGAACCGACCCACTGGCGGGCGGTGAAGCTGCATGAGCTGTCGATGGTCAGGTTCTTGACCGTACCGGAGATGGTATGGAACAGGGCCGCACAGCCGGTGATATTTTCATTCTTCAGCTGCAGGCCGGTGATCTTGTGGCCGCCGCCATCATAAATGCCCTTGAACGGGTCACCCTGAACGTTGACGATCGCGCCGCCGGTCTGGGCTTTAAGCCCGCTCAAATCCAGATCACACGTCTGCTTGTAGTAACCAGCCGGGTGCATTTTGACGAATTTCTTGAAATCGTCGACACTCCCGATCAGGAAGGGGTTCTCTTCCGTCCCCTCTCCTTTAAGTTCCATTTTGTAGACGGTTACTTTATAGGCTTTCGAATGTTTATTCTTTGTAGTATAGTCCTCGGCCAGAACCGTAATTGTTTTTGCTTTCCCGCTTTCAAAGCGTATATCTTCAGGGAGGCCTTCTTTTATACTTGAACCCTTGCAACGGTGTACAAAGGGAACATAATAAAAAACTTAATAATGGACTGCCAATCTTACACAAAGTACCGCCCAAACGAGACTACGGGCGGTATTTTTGTATCATGGCGGAGAAAGGAGGAACTTCCCACGGGGGCTTGACTGAAAAGTTGAGCCTCTTTTTTCATGCCAAAAAACAGGAGGTAAATGCTTATGGCAGATGATAAAACCACAAAAACGCCGGAACAGCCGGTAACGGATAGCGGGCCGGGCAAGGAAACGCCTCCCGCTCCCCCAAAAGAGCCGGAGAAGGTTTCCGTTTCCCCGGAGCCGGAAAAAAAGACGGAACCGGAGGTAAAGAACCCGCAGGTTTCCGTCTATAACTTCGCTGAAATTATGAAGGAAAAGAAGGTCGAGGAACGGGCGGCAGCTCCCAGCGGGGAAAAGCCTGCCCCGGCAAAAACGGAAAAACCGGAAAAGCAGCCGGAGGCTCCGAAGAAAGCGGAGGAAAAACCCAAAGAGCCGGAACAGCCGAAGCGCCGGGGCCGTCCCCCGAAAGCAGATAAGGACAAGGCCGCAACCCCGAAGCCCGAAGCTCCCGCACAGAAACCGGAAAATGCGGTCAAAAAGGAACCGGAGAAAAAAACGGCGCCAACGGTACAGGCCGCTCCCGCTCCGAAGGAACCCGAAAAACCGAAGGATGCACCACGCCGGGGCAAGGAACAGATCGTCTATATCAAGCTGAACGAGCTTCACGCCTTCAAGAACCATCCCTTTGAGGTTCGGGATGATGAAGAAATGCGGGCTATGGTGTCCAGCGTCAAGGACAAGGGCGTGACCCAGCCCGCTATCGTCCGTCCCCGTGAGGATGGCGGCTATGAGATC
>CECF01054482.1_pt1 | contig 30684 bp, 16 predicted proteins | sample 554751 | NCBI WGS metagenome assembly CECF01 (sample SAMEA3182099, study PRJEB8094) | gut metagenome | biome: human; feature: gut; material: Stool; isolation source: human stools | place: Canada | collected 2012-06-12 | reverse complement strand
GACTTCAGCAGCAGGCGGTGGGCCTCGAGCCTCTCCTCATCGTGCATGGTCTCGATCAGCGGATGGTCGTACTCGTCGACGAGGATAACCACTGTCTGTCCGGTGGAGTCATGGGCCGCCTTGATGATCTTGCGGAAGCGCATCGATAGGTCCACGGTTTCCGGCTTGACATCATAGAGATTCTCCCATTCGCGGAACTGGGTGTCGAGTATTTCCTCCAGATTGCCCTCATCCGTCGCATGATAAGTGGCGAGACTGAGCATCAGCACCGGATGCACCGGCCATTCCGCCTCCAGCCGCTCCATGGCCAGCCCTTTGAAGAGTTCCCTCTTTCCCTCGAAATAGGCCTGGATGGTGGAGAGGAGCAGGCTCTTGCCGAAGCGGCGCGGCCGCGACAGGAAGACACACTTGCTTGTTGTGACGAGGTTGTGGATGAGCTCGGTCTTGTCTATGTAGATGTATCCGAGGGAGCGGAGCGACTCGAAGCTCTGGATGCCTATCGGATAGCGAACCTTATTGTCTGTCATGTCAAATCCGGTATTTTCCACAAAGTTAACTCTTTTGTCCCTAAATTCCAAACCTGAGGAGGGAGTCCGTCATCCCGGCATTAAAGAAGCGAGATGCCGCCGGCAGATATGCGGCTTATGGCATCGCGCTTTATGAAAACAACCTTATTTTACTTGAATAATACTTTATGTGTATTGTACATCCTGATGTATGTCTCTGTCACCATCCGGGATTCTGCTCGAACCTGGCGCCTGTGTTGGTGTCGATTACCGTCTGGGGAATAGGGAACAACGTCCATTTTGTGATAGGAGGCATGGAAGAGGAGAAACATCCTGGCCATGCTTCGCTCTGGTCGGCTATATACATAGCGTGGCGATTTATGCTCTCGATGCCGTCCTTACCCATACGGAGCAGTGTCGGCCAACGCTGTTCCTCGAAGAATAGCTCGCGGGCCCGTTCATCAAGGATGAACTGCGGGGTTATGTCATCCGCTTTTGCCAGACGGGGACATTCCGCGCGTTTCCTCAGGATATTGATGTCATCGGCGGCTCCGCCATTGTCTCCCTTCCTCATTCTGGCCTCCGCCCTCAGCAGCAGGGTCTCGGCCGAACGGCAGGCATACTGGTCGATGAAATAGGCGCTGCGTTGCCATCCTTCACTGAGATCGTCGTAGTTGTAGTCGTCGCCGGAAGCCCATTTCTCCCATACTGGGTAGAAGCGGTCAATGCGGGTGGGATCGAGCTGGTCGAGAGTGACGATCTCTCCGTAACGAGGATGGTCTTTGTCTATGACCTTGAATTCACGATGAATATTGCAGGGCGCATTGCGCATGTCGTCGGCAAAATCGCCATGCCATATCTCATTGATGACATAGTTGGTGGGCGCGCAGGCTGAAATGCCCCTGCCTCCCACATAGGCACAGATGTTGCCTCCGGGATAGAGTTCGGGATCGGAATTGTTCCATGGGCTGTTCTCTCCATTATGCTTGTACTCGTCTTTCCAGAACACATCGCGCAAAACGGGAGACCAGTTTCGTGGAGACTCGGATTTATTGCCGCCATATGTGTGATAGACGGAATAGTCATGCTGGAATACCCATAGCGCTTCGGTATTGCCGTTGTCACGGTCTTGATTGTCGCGTTGGAACAAGTCGAAGAACACATTGCCGTCGGGACGGTATGCCTCGATATCATTGACAGCCACGCCACCGGCAACCGCGCGCGAGCCGAAACGCTGGGTCATTATCGGATGAAGAGCCATGACCTTGCCGGCATATTCAATGGCCTTGTCAAGTTCCGTTGAGCTGTTGCCGTTTTCTATTGCAAGACCGAGATAGGCCTCGCTCAGGAAATGGCAGGCGGCTCCCTGTGCGACCCTGCCTGCCTCGGCAGGATATTCGGGAAGGCTTTTTGCCGCGGCCTCAAGGTCGGATATGGCCTGACGGTATGTGTCCGATCGGGAGGGGCGCGTGAAATCCAGCTTTATGGTCTGATAGAATTCCGTAACAGCCGGTACGCCGCCGAACATCTCCGCGAGGCGCAGATAGCCGTATCCGCGCATGAACATCATTTCCCCGTAGATCAGGTCTTTTTCCTGCTGGCTGCTCCATGAGAGCCCTTCGCTATTCAGTCCGGCAAGCGACTGGTTGGCGTAGTTGACGAGCTGCCACATGGCGTCATAAATCTCATTTGAGTTTGCCTTTGTTGCGCTCCAGTTGCTGAAGTTGCTCACGCCGTTTCCACTGGCGCGCCAGTTGGGTGTGTCGGCAACATCCGACCCCATCCCTTTCAGGAAATTATTGCAGTCATACCAGTAACGGATATGCACATACATATTTGTGACGCAGGCTCTGACCTGGTCGACGGTTTCATACGAGTTGTCTACCGTATAGATTGTCTTTGGCTTCTCGGTGAGGAAATCATCATCGTCGCAGCCTGTCAGGATTCCGGAGACTGCACAGGCGGCGCTAAGAAGCAGGATTGATTTATATAGTTTCATTGTATGTCTTTTAGAAAGCGAAATTGATGCCGATTGAATAAGAACGCGACAGGGGATACCCATAGTTGTAGCCTGTGCCGATAGTCTGCTGGATTTCAGGATCGCCGCCTTTCCATCCGGAAATAGTGAATACATTCTTGGCGGCGAAGAACACACGCAGGTTGTCAAGTTTGCATTTCTTCACCCATGGTTGCGTAAAGGAATAGGAAAGGCTGAGGTCGCTCAGGCGAACGAAGGTATAGCTCTGGACCGGAGTATAACGGCCATCGGTATAATTGATGCGCGGATACTCGTTGCTCTGGTTTTCCGCGGTCCACCATCCGTGGTCGAGATTATTGTCGTTGTTTACGTCGGAAAGCGTACGGTATGCATAGAGATTGACTTCCTTACCATACTTGCCGCTGCCGAACGACCCTGTGAAAAGTGCGTAGAACGTCAGGTTTTTCCATGTCAGGGTGTTGGAGAGGCCAATACGGAAACTCTCTTTCCTGTATCCGAGAATCTGTCGGTCGTCGGCCGTGATGACTCCGTCGCCGTCAAGGTCGTCGAATTTCACATCGCCTGGCTGTGCATTGTTTTTCGACATGTATTCTGTGTCGGATTCCTGCACTATGCCGATGTCCTTGTATCCATAGATGGCTCCGAGAGACTTTCCTAAGAAGAGGCTGTTGGCTATATCGTCCTGGCCGTCGCCGTAAAGGTCTTTGAGTTTGTTTCTGTTGAGATAGAAGTTAAGGCCTGTGGTCCATGTGAGGTCGTTGTTGGAGATATTCACAGTGTTGACACTGAACTCGATTCCCCAGTTGTCCACACGTCCCATCGTGGCAAACATCGATGTGATGCCGTTGATCATAACCGGAATGTTACGCTTGAAAATCTGGTCGGTTGTCTTCGATGTATATGCATCCATCGTGAATGTGATGCGGTCGTTAAGCGCTCCCAGCTCAAGTCCGAAGTTCCAGGATTCCGTTGTTTCCCAGCCAAGGTTTTCATTGCCGATGGCAGTGATACGCTGTCCCCAGCTCACCTGTGAGTTATTGCCGAATGAATAGGGGAATCCGCCCATCTGACCCAGCGTTATGGTGGAGATTGTCTGGTAGGGATCGAGAGACTGGTTGCCGTTTTTGCCCCAGGAGACCTTGAGTTTCAGGTTGTTGATTTTATCCGAGATCGGTTCCCAGAATTTCTCGTTGGAAATGGTCCATGCGAGTCCGACAGCCGGGAAGTTGCCCCATTTCTTTTTCGCACCGAACACTGATGAACCGTCACGACGGAACGATAAGCTGAGATGATATCTGTAATCGTAATTGTAGTTGGCACGGAAGAGATAGCCCACATCCGTATGCCGCGTATATTTCGGATTCTCGATTTTCTGGGTGGCTCCGAGATTCAGGCCGTTGTAGCCGAGGGTCGTATTGCCCAGTGCATTGAAGTCAGATGCGTTCATGCCTGTGAAATAGGCGGTATAGGAATCTCGGGTATATACGGCTGTGGCATCCACGTTATGGTCTCCGAAGGAACCTGCGTATGAGAGGATGTTGTCCCACACCCATGAAATGTTCTTAGTTCTTCGGCTGTATCCGTTGGCTGATGCGAGATATCCCGAAGTGGCTTCTTCCGTGAAATAATCCTCGGCTCCTGCAAGGTCTACTCCTGACATCTCCCTCACGTAGTAGCCTTCGTGGGTGAAATAGTCCCTTTCAATGTATTCGCGCGAATAACTTCCGTTCATACGGAACTGAAGACCGCTGATCCAGGGACATTTCAGTAGGAGATGGCCTTTGAGATTCATTGTCGTGTAAGTGTCGTGGTCATCCACCGTATTGCTCAATACGCTCCATAGCGGATTCAGACGGTATCCGCCTTCATTGCAGGGATACTTGTTTACCTCTCCGTTTATGCGGGTCGGTTGTCCGTACGGGCTGAGGCGGGTCACCTGATACATGTCATAGATGCTCGCACCCGAATAGTCGTTGTAGGCATAGTTCATTCCGCCTCCTATCTGGAGCCAGTCGGTGAGGTCGCCGGTGATGCGGCTGTTCATTACGAATCGCTTATAGTCATCACCTTCCACAACTCCCGATTGCCCTGTATAGGTTCCCGACAGATAATAATTCACTTTCTCCGTGGCCCCTGACAGGCTGAGATTGTAGTTCTGCATATATCCTGTACGGGTGACATAGTCGAACCAGTCTGTCGTTCTGCCGGCCTGATAGTTGTCATATTCAAATTTGCTCATCCAGGTTGGATCGGCATCTTCCGCCAGGCCTGCAAGAAGGTTGTTTTTCCTCACATAGTCTTCGGGAGAGAGCAGTTTGGGCTTTGAGGCGGCGGTCGAGAATGTAGACGAATGACCGAACGCGATTCTCGGCTTGCCGATGGTTCCCTTCTTTGTGGTGATCATAAGTACGCCGTTTGCCGCCTGCGAGCCGTATGCCGCGAGGGATGTTGCATCCTTAAGCAGGCTCATCGATTCTATTGAGGCCGGGTCGATGTCACGGTATGCCCCCTGATAGATCACACCGTCTACAACCAGAAGGGGGTCGGATCCGCCATTGACGGATTTTTGTCCACGCACAACCATCTTTGGCACCTGCCCGGCTCCTTGCTGTTGTGACACCGTGATGCCGGGCACAGACCCACGGAGAAGATCCATGGCATTGGTAGTGGGAACTGTCGACAACGGAGAGTTGGCCACATCCACGGTAGAGACCGCTCCGGTGAAATTTTTACGCTTGACAGTGCCGTAGCCCACCACCACGACTTCGTCAAGCACTTCCTGGTCTGCCTGCAGATTCACCGTCATCTGTGCCGAGGATTTCATGGTGAGTGTGACATAGCCGACATAAGAGAAAACGAGTTCCTCGCCAAGACGCGGCACGCTGATTTCAAAATTGCCGTCCAGATCGGTAGCCGCGCCGGCTTTACCGTCAGCTTTGAGAACGACTGTCGCTCCGATGAGCGGTTCTCCCGTCTCGGCGTCAACCACCTGACCATGCACCATTTGCTGTGCATATGAGGATAACGCAATGCCGAGCGTCAGAAGAACTAAATAAAACTTCCTCATTGTTTAATGAATTTTGTTGATAGTTGTCCATTACGCGCCGCAACCTCGGTCGTCACATTTTTCAAGTACGGATTTGTCAGGTCGGGTTTCATGGTGTTGATTGGTTCGCAACGCAAAATTACATCAGGCAGAGTGGTCGGCAGGTGACTGGAATAATCAGTCAGGGGTTGTAAATCTGTCAAATTGTGTTTTTGACTGTTTTACAACCCCAGTGTGGAATGTTTTGATATCCCTCCTCCTTGCGAGACGGGTATCATTGAGCCTGTTGTGCCGGTCTGGAATATTCAGAAGGCGTCACGCCGAATTCCTTCTTGAAGCATTTTCGGAAATACACGAGGTCATTGAAACCACTGCTCCATGCGGCCTCACTCACTGAATACCCCTCATCCAGCAGTTTCCTGACATGAGACAGACGCATTTTCCGTATATATTCGTTGCCGGATATTCCCGTCAGGGCCTTTATCTTCCGGTAGAATGTGGAGTAGCTCATATTCATTTTATTCTGAATCACGTCCATGCTTAGCCGGTCATCTGAGATATATTGGTCGATTATGGCGTTCAGCCGGGTCATGAATTCCTCGTCAAGTCGGTTGACGGTGATGTCAGGTCCTTTTGAAGCGGCAGTGGCGGCGGATTCGGGCTTTACCGACCATTTCATGAAAAAATCCGCCAGCTTTCTGCGTGATTCCATGATATTCTGTACCCTGTTCTTAAGCAGCCTCGCCGTGAAAGGTTTTGTGAGATATGAATCGGCGCCACACCCATATCCCTCTTCCTTGTCGCGCAGGGAGTCTTTTGCCGTAAGAAGGACAACAGGTATGTGGCTTGTGGCCACATCGTTCTTGATAGCCCGGCAGAGACTCACGCCATCCATAACAGGCATCATCACATCGCTGATTATTATGTCGGGAATATCCTTGCGGGTCTTTTCCAACGCCTCGCAACCGTCTCCCGCGGTAATGACACGGTAATCTTCGGCAAACGTGTCGGCGATATATTGCCTGATGTCGTCATCATCCTCCACTACAAGCATACGTGGCCTCGTATCCTCCGGCTTGTCAGTCGTTTCCGTGTCGGTGCCGCTGCTGTCGGCGGTTTCCGGATGCTGTGCGTCGGGATAGGTGTTGTCAATCCGCAGTGCAAAACGGAACACGGAGCCTTTCCCCTCTTCGCTTTCGACGGAGACCTCTCCTCCATGCAGGTCGGAAAGCGATTTCACCAGGGCGAGCCCGATGCCTGTACCTGACACCCTGGAATCCCGTTTTGCCTGATAATATCTCTCGAAGATGTGCGGAAGCGCTTCTGCCGGAATCCCCGTGCCTGTGTCGGAAACAGCTATGACAGCCCGGTTGCCGCCGTCCGACACCCGGCTTTTCAGGGATAGTGTAATGTGTCCGGCCCGGGTATACTTGAGGGCATTGCTTAGAAAGTTGTTTACGATGATTCTCACCACCTCCGGGTCAAAATATAAATCCCCGATATCCTGATGAGTGTCTATGTTTATGTCGATATTCGTATTCCTGTTCAGTTCTTTGAATCTCAGCCCTATTTCCGTCACAAGCGAGTTCAGGTTCCCTTTCTCCACTTTCAGCATCCTGTTCTGCGTCTCTGTTTTCCTGAATTCAAGCAGTTGGTTGACAAGGTTGAGCAGCCGCAGGGAGTTTTTATGTATCAGATTGAGGCAGTGGCGTTGGTTCTCGTTGATCGACTTGTCTGCTACCAGATCCTCCAGGGGGCTTATGATCAGAGTCAACGGAGTCCTCAGCTCATGAGTGATGTTGGTGAAGAAACGCAGCCGTTCCTCATTGATTTCCTTCTCCCTCTCGGATTCCCGCCGTTCGAGATCAAGCGCATCCCTGTTTTTCAGACGCCTATAGGAAAACCTCAGGGTGAGATACACCACAACGGCTGCAAGAACCACATAGAGCGTTTTTGCCCACCAGGTCAGCCACACGGGAGGATTGATGACAATCTCCGCTGATGATACCGCCGCATTGTCCCAGTCCTGATTGCGAAGCCTTGCGCGGACATGGAACCTGTACTTCCCGGGCGCCAGGTTATGGAATTGAACAGCGTTCTTGTTGCCGAGGGGGATCCATATCGTATCGAGACCCTCCATCATATATGCGTATTCCATGTTCCCGGCCAGATAATGGTCGGGCATCACGAAACTCACCATGAATGAATTCCTGTCGACGGAAAGCTCAACCTTTCCGTTCACTGACTCTATCGCGACACTCTCGCCATCCTGACCGAGGTTCTTCGGGAACTGTATCTCCGTGATGTTCACCGGGAGCGGGGAGTCCATCGCATCTATGGCCTTCGGATTGAAGACACACAGTCCTTCCTGCGATCCGAAATATATGTTGCCGTCGCTGTCCTGTGCCGTCACGGCATCCATGAACGGGCTGGCCGGTATTCCCTGTCTGTAGTCGTAATTGTTTATTCGGGAGGTATTTCTTTCGATCCTGCTCATTCCTGTATTGGTGCTCAGCCATATGTTGCCGAATATGTCTTCATTTATTGCATGCACATGAAGGCCGTCAAGTTCTTTCTGATTGCTGTAATATAGGTTCTTGGAGAGGTCGTTCAGATCTTTCACGCAGGTTACACCCTTTTTTCCCCCTATCCAGACCCAGCCCCGCGAGTCCCGGTATATGTGGCGGACCGAGCTTGTGGTGAGCGTGCGTGTGTCCCAGTTGAGATGTTTTATCAGGTGATAGTTGAAATCATAGATGAAAACCCCGTCGCCATGTGTGGCTATCCATATATTATTGCTGGCATCGACGAGAATGGAAAAGCAGTCAAAGAATTTCACCGTATGCGACATACTGGGGATTCTGGCGATTGTATGGCTGTCGAAAAGAAACACTCCTTCTGACGTCCCTAAAAGATATTCGGATTCCCTGGTTTTCGCGACGGCGTATACGGCAGGCGTTCCTGACGGGAAATCAAAGATCCGTTCCTTTCCTGTATGCGGGTCGTATTCAGTCAGACCCTTCTCATGGCCGACAAGCAGCTTCCCGTCACCGGTCTCGTAGATGCAGTGGATTTTCCCTGTCCCTGTGATGTCATGCGTCTCTAAGACATTTCCCTGGTGATATAGCATAAGCCTGCCGGTGCTTCCAAGCCACAGACGCTGCTGATTGTCGTGAAGGGGAACGGCGGAGTAGATGGCGTCTTTCAATCCTGAGTCTCCACCGTATTTTCCTACGATATTGAATAGTCTGTGTCCATGTCCGATAAGGTCGATCCCGCCGTTGAGATATCCTATCCAGATATTGTCAAACCGGTCTTGAAAGATCTTACTTACTTCTCTGGAGCAAAGTTCGGTGCCGATATTGGCGTATGCTGAGGATATATGACTGAATCGTGGAGTTCCTGCGATTGTGCCCGCAATGTCGGCCGCACGTATGATGCTTAATCCACCTTCCGGATGTCCCAGCCATATATTGCCGTTTTTCGTTTCACAGATTGTCTTTATATTGTCGTCTGGCAGGGATTCCGGCAGCCCGTCCCGGTGATGGTAGTTCACAAAGTTGTTCCGCCGGGGGTTGTAGACCGACAGCCCTTCCGTAGTGCCGGCCCAGATAATGCCGGCATGGTCTTTATACAGGACTACCACCTTGTTTCCCGCTATTTTCCCGGCCTTGCCGGGGATGTTTTTGAATTCATGCACACGTCTTGCCGTATAGTCAAGAAGTTTGATTCCGTCTCCATCGGTGGCTACCAATAGATTGCCTTTGCCGTCCTCCTCCACATCCCAGAAGGAATCGCCGAGCCCTTTTGCATTGATATTGTGGTATATGGATGTTTTCCCGGTTTTTGAGTCATAACGCAGTATGTTGTTGTGCCGGTTGACAAGCCAGATGGAGTTGGCTGCCCCTTTCTTTATGCTGACCACGTTGTATGTTTTCGCATTTTCAGGTATTATTCCCGGGCTTGCCGGCGTCATGTCGAGCGTAAGGATGTCAAGGATAAAGAGCCCGAGTGCTGTGCCTACCCATATACGCTCTTTCTCAGGCTCATAATACAGGCAATTGACCGTATTGCTTAAGATCGGGGAATTCTTTGAGTATATCTGGAGAAACCGGTTGCCGTCATAGCGGAATATTCCGTTATCCGTACCGATCCATACGTATCCCCTTCTATCCTGAATTATGCTGTAGGTGATCTCGTTTCTGAGTCCTGACTGAAATCCGAGATTACGGACATCATATTCCTCCCATGCGGCGCCGCAGGGTGTGTATGTCATCGCCAATAAGGCAAACAGGAGAAGATATTTTATCAATCCCATCCTTTGGATGATTATAGGTTTGTTACAAAGTTAGCAATTATAATCCTTAAGTCAATACCGGAATGTGGCGTGGCGTCCCGATGTGCCTGGTTCTCATCGGGCTGCATGCGTGACGTTTTGGTATTCAATGACTGATACCGTCGTCTGACGCTCGGAATCATCCATACGCTCTCCGTCCCCCTGATGCACCCTTTGGACGTAAAGATGAAGTTTTTGCCTGCTGTTCCATAGGTTTATATCAAATGTAGGCTCCCAGGCATCCACGGAATAATCGGTGATGTCGGCGATTTCCCACTCCGTGCTCCCAAGGCAGGGGGTATATGCCACACTCACCTTGCTTCCGCGTTCTGAGTCACGGAAAATATAATAGGCGGCTTTTCCGTCTGATGCGATTTTCGGTCTCGATATCGGTATCATTTTTGTGCCCCCTCCTGAAAGGGTGAAGGGGGTCTTGCGTCGGCCGACTGTCGACATATTCCATTTGTCGCCGTCAAACCAGACCAGCCGGTATTGCGGCACGGAGTCTCCTTGTGAACGCCAGTAGGTAGCGATATACGGTCGTCCCTCGCTGTCGGCTGTCATGCCGGTCTGGTTTATGAGTTCGGATTTCTGAGGTACGTGCCATGCTGTCTCCGCGTCGTCGGCCGTTATCGGCAGGTCGTAGAGGCTGCCGTCACTGCGGGTCCAGGTGTATCCTCCGTCGGAAGACTGTGCATAGCAGATGTCGTGATTTGTTTCCACAAGCCACGACTCGCGCCATACCCATGAGAGATGGATTTTCCCGGCTTTGTCAACATGCATCTGCCAGTAGGCGTTGCGTTCTCCCTCCCCATCGATGATCACGTCATGCACACGTCTCCATTTCCGTGTTGCGTGGTCATATCGGTTTAGGATGAGATTGCCCCTTCCGGATGCGCCGGCTCTGTATGCGAACAGCAGGTCACCGTCAGGCAGCGAATAGAACTCCGGATAGGTCACATCCTGTTCGTCATGACCTGTCATCTGATCAAGGTCGCCGAATTCAAGTGATTCCGCTGCCTTACCCCGGCAGTAATGTAAGGGGCTGCCGTGATGGTCGAACGCGAGATGCAGGAATCCGCAACCATCCAGCCCCAGGCTGACCACATTATGGGCGTCTTTCACATTGCCGGCATATTGCGTCCTGTTCAAAATCCATTTGTCTGAGTCGAGCCTTCGTTTTCCCACCACCACATTGCCTTCCGGATCATAATAGGCGATATACTGGAGGGAATCGTTGCTTACAAGTGAGCTTCCGCGGAATACAGTGGCGTTGACGGATGTGCGGCAATAGCCCTCGCCCACGGGAATGATGCGGTTTGCGTTCATATTGATGCAGATCGATATCCCGATCAGAGGAAGAAGAGTCTTAAACATATGTCTCATAGTAATTCATGATTTCATTCAGGTCAACAGGCCACGACTGAGCCCGCTCCTCGATGTAGTCTGGTGCCATCATGGAGTTTGTGGCACAAAATTACTTTAAAGAGCCCATTGAAGGGAATCCTTATATTTCAATCAGGGGAGACAAATCTTTCAATACATGTTTCTTGCATGACGGAAACATGATTTTGAAGGAATCGTTCCCCTCGGATTTCACATCTTTATATTAATTTTGCATCCGTGACCGGAATTCGTATTCCGGTGATACAACTTGATAACCGGACATTCTATCACTTTTCAAGCGAATCAAAGGCATATGAAGACATTTCTGAGAATCACGGTGCTCCTCGCGGCTTTAATGCCGTGGCAGGCATCGGCAAAGGACGGGAACCAGACAGCAGGTGAAGATAATGACGCCTATCTGTTCGTGTTCCATCAGGATCCCACGAGCAGCCTGTATATGGCCACAAGCCGCGACGGTTATACTTTCACCGCCCTCAACGACGGGCGTCCGGTGATGGCCGGCGACACCATCGCCACCCAGCACGGCATCCGCGACCCGCATATCTATCAGGGGCCGGACGGCGCCTTCTATCTCGCCATGACCGACCTGAACCTCCGCGGCAGGGAAATGGGATTCCGCGACACAAAATGGGAGCGTGATGAAGGCCAGTACGGCTGGGGCAACAATCATGGCTTCATTCTGATGAAGTCTTACGACCTCATTAACTGGACCAGAAGCGTCGCCCATATCGACAGTATGTTTCCCGGTCTTGACGTTGGCTGCGCATGGGCTCCGGAGACTATATATGATCCCGAGGAGAAGAAGATGATGGTGTATTTCACCATGCGTCTCGGCAACGGAAAGACTAAACTGTATTACAGCTATACCGACCCTGAATTCACCCGTCTTGTGTCAGAGCCGAAGGAACTTTTCAGGTATCCTGATCCTGAAATCCAGATTCTCGACGCCGACATCTCCCGGATGCCTGACGGCAGGTATTGCCTTATGTATGTGGCCCAGGAGCAGCCCGGCGGAATAAAGATGGCGTTCTCCGACAAGATAAACCGTGGTTATGAGTATTCCGACCAATGGGCGGATGCCGAGCCCGGAGCCTGCGAGGCTCCCAATGTGTGGAAACGTCATGGCGAGGACAAGTGGGTGCTTATGTACGATATATTCAGCATCAATCCCCACAACTTCGGTTTTGTAGAGACCACCGACTTCAAGAAGTTCAAGGACCTCGGCCATTTCAACGAAGGCCCGATGAGAACCACCAATTTCACCTCTCCCAAGCATGGCGCGATCATAGGAATAACGCGGGAGCAGGCCGATAAACTCGAAAAATACTGGGGCGACAAGGTCATTGTCGATGCGGATCTGACCAAACAGTCGGGCCGATGAAGCCGGTATGGGTATTAGACATTTCTTATCCCGAACTCGCATTAATATTTCAATCAGGTAAGGCAAATCTTTCAAAATAATAACCATGAAATTATCCGGCATTTTAAATTCGCTATATCCATTGGTTTTCGGTCTGGCAGCATTGGCCACTGTCACGCAATCGCATGCGGCCGAGACGGGCGGAGGATATCTGTTCACATATTTCGAGGGGTCCGGGGAGGGTCATCTCCAGGAACATCTTCGGTTTGCCGTAAGTCATGACGGCTTCGACTGGAAGGCATTGAATCACAACAGTCCAGTCATCAATTCCGATACAATCTCCCTGACGGGTGGAATTCGTGACCCCCATATCTTGCGCGGCGATGACGGAAAAACCTTCTATATGGTGGCTACCGATATGAATACGGTTCGCGACGGGTGGGGAGCCAATCCGGGAATTGTCATGTTGAAATCAGATGATCTCATAAACTGGACCCATTCAGTCGTGAATCTATCGAAAGATTTCTCCCGTCACTTCAGTGATGCATATTGGGTATGGGCTCCCCAGACCATCTATGATCCGGAAGCTAAGAAATACATGGTGTATTTCACGCTCCGCAGAAATGACAGGAATAAGGGGCTGGTAACATACTACGCCTATGCAAATAAGGATTTCACAGGATTTGAAAGCGAACCGAAGGTGCTTTTCCGGGCTAAAGACGGGTGTATCGACAACGATATCGTCAAGGGTCCGGACGGTAAGTGGCACATGTTTTTCAAGGGTAATACCAAGGACAGGAACGGCAACGAGATAAAGAACGGCATCAAACAGGCCACCGCTTCTCATCTTCGAGGCCCGTGGAAAGAATCATTTGACTATATAGATGCCTATGCAGGGAAAACGCCGGTTGAAGGTTCAGGTATATTTAAATTGAGCGACTCGGATGATTATGTATTGATGTATGATTTATATACTTCGGGGAAATACGAATACCAGACATCGAAAGATCTTGTGAATTTTTCCAAGGAGCCAAAGCCTTTTACCAAGGATTTTTATCCGCGGCATGGCACGGTGATGGCCATAACGGCCGATGAACTTGCACGTCTGAACCGCAAGTGGGGAAAGGATTCAGGCTACTCTTTCAGATACGGAGGATATTCTATTGGATTCATAAATCTTCTCATTAAACAATTACAGCAATGAAATACAGATTCTGCGGAAGAAGCGGCCTGCAGCTGCCGCTCGTATCACTCGGCATGTGGCATAATTTCGGAGACTTTGACCGTTATGCCACGATGAAGGATATCGCTTTCAAGGCATTCAGCGAAGGAATCTCCCATTTCGACCTCGCCAACAATTACGGTCCGCCTCCGGGGAGTGCCGAGCGTAATTTCGGACGGCTTATGCGGGACGGTCTGAATACCCATCGCGATGAAATCATCGTCTCGTCAAAGGCGGGACACCTGATGTGGAATGGCCCTTACGGTGACGGCGGTTCAAGAAAGCATATAATGGCAAGCATAGACCAGAGCCTCATGCGTACGGGTCTTGATTATTTCGACATATTCTACAGTCACCGATACTGTGAGGAAACTCCGCTGGAAGAAACCGCGCAAGCCCTTATTGATATAGTACATCAGGGTAAGGCACTATACATCGGCCTGTCGAAATATCCGGTGGAGAAAGGTAAAGAGATGTGCCGGCTCCTGGAAGAACAGCATGTGCGGTGTCTTATTTACCAGGACAGATACAACATGCTTTCCCGAAAGCCGGAAGCCGAACATTTCGACTTCGTTAGAAAGGAAGGTCTGGGATTCATCGCGTTCTCCCCGTTGGCACAGGGACTGCTGACAAACCGCTATCTGCATGGTATTCCCGAAGACTCAAGGGTGGTGAAAAGCGGAGTGTTCCTGCATCGCGAGGACATCACCCCGGAGCTGATAGCGAAAATCAGCCGGCTCAACGATGTCGCGGCTCAAAGAGGACAGACTCTGGCGGAGATGTCGCTGTCGTGGCTTCTTAGCAATGAGACGCTCACATCGGTGATAATCGGAGCCAGTTCGGAGAAACAGTTGTGCGACAATATCAAAGCTGTCGACAATATGGTTTTTTCTCAGGAAGAGTTACAACGGATCGACAATATAATAAGCAATGAATAATATCATGAACAGCAGATTAATCCTCGGGACGATATGCCTGAGTCTTGGCATAATGTCCATGAAGGGGGAAGTTGCGAGTGTCAAGAGTCCTGACGGCAGACTTGAGGTGAGAGTCTCATGCAGTCCGACAGACAGCACCGCGACATACAGCATTACATACGACGGCAGGAATGTGCTTCTGCCCTCTCCTTTGGGATTTGAGAGCAATGCCGGGAATTTTACCGACGGACTCTCAATGGTGTCACATAACGAGAGTCCGGTATCGGATCATTATAAATTGTCAAGGAGTAAGAAATCGGATATCGACTTCAAGGCCAACAAACTTCTTTGCACTTTCAAAAATAACAAAGGGGGGGAGATGAACGTGGAGTTCGTAGTCGCGGACAACGACGTGGCGTATCGTTATGACATCCCTGTTCAGGGAAAAACAAGAAGCATCCGTATCATGGACGAGAAATCGTCGTTTGTCTTTCCCGATGGTACGACCTCGTACCTGTCGCCTCAAAGCGACCCGATGATCGGCTACAGAAGGAGCAAGCCGAGCTACGAGGAGGAATATGTTCTTGACACCTCGCTTGACAGTCCCTCCAAGTATGGCCGGGGCTATACGTTCCCATGCTTGTTCAATGTGAAACCTGAGAATCTTTGGGTCCTGGTCAGCGAGACGGGTGTTGACAGCCGGTACTGTGCATCAAGAATTGGTGAGTATAGGAATGGAGGTTACAAGATCGAGTTTCCTATGCCAGAGGAAAACAATGGCAACGGCACCTCTGAGCCGGCATTCGTTCTGCCGGGCAAGACGCCATGGCGCACGATAACTGTCGGCGACAATCTCGCTCCCATCGTGGAGACAACTGTCGCGTGGGATGTGGTCGAACCGAAATATGAGCCTAAATTCGATGTAAAAGGCGGACGGAGCACATGGAGCTGGATTCTGTGGCAGGATGGTAGTTGTAATTACGACGACCAGGTCAAATACATAGACCTTGCGAATCAATTGGGATTTGAATATGTCCTGATCGACGCATGGTGGAACAAGAATATCGGGTACGACCGCATGGAGCAACTTATCAAGTATGCCAAATCCAAGGACGTAGATGTATTCCTGTGGTATAACTCCGGAGGTTACTGGAATGATATCGAACAGACTCCAGGCGGCAGGATGGACAACTCAATCGCACGCAAAAAAGAGATGGAATGGATGCGCGACAATGGCGTCAAGGGTATAAAGGTGGATTTCTTTGGAGGAGACAAGCAGGAGACCATGAGACTTTATGAGGATATTCTGTCGGATGCCAATGAATACGGACTGATGGTTATCTTCCATGGCTGTACCTTGCCGCGAGGATGGGAGCGGATGTATCCCAACTATGTCGGAAGCGAGGCGGTGCTTGCGTCGGAGAACCTTGTATTCAGCCAGCATTTCAACGACATGGAGTCGGGCAATGCCACATTGCATCCGTTCATACGCAACGCCGTCGGCTCTATGGAATACGGAGGCTGTTTCATGAACCGTTTCATGAACAAGGGGAATGAGAGCGGGATATATAGAACGACATCCGACATTTTCCAGCTCGCCACGACCATATTATATCAGAATGCCGTACAGAATTTTGCTCTTGCCCCGAACAATCTGACGGATGCGCCGGAACTGTGCATCGAGTATCTGAAGACAGTCCCGACCGAATGGGATGAGACGCGACTGGTTGACGGGATGCCGGGTAAATATATTGTCCTGGCGCGCAGGCACAACAAAGACTGGTATGTTGCCGGCGTAAACGCGACCTCCGAACCGCTGAACCTGAATCTGAACTTTGATATGCTTGCAGGAAAGGATGTTTTCCTTTACAGTGATTCTTATACAAAAGAGGCTGAGAACAGGATTAAAAAAGCACGAAAAAATACTCAGGATGGAATAATCGTCAGAAGTACTGATTTCATACCGGGTAAAAAGATTGTCCGGGTTAGTGACAAGGGAACGCTTCCGGTGACGATACTTCCCAACGGCGGCATAGTCATTGCTTCCTGTGTGGAATGATGAATGCCGTTATTGTCGCTGCCCGATGAGATTCTGATAATGTGACGGGGTATGACATGTATCTGGATAGAGGTCAGCGGATGGGGATGGTGGTCTCGGCGGGGGAGAGGCCTTCGGCGATGGCTCTGAGCGTCACGAGGCCGGACTCCCTGCGGGAACGGAGGATTATGCTGCACTCCCCATTGTAGAGGCTGCGGGTGTCGCCCACGGTCAGCTCTCCGGATGAGTTGTCGCCGTTGATCACGCCCACTATGTCGGCCGGCCCGCTGACCTCGAACCTCACCGGCGTCCCGGCGCGATGGTCCGTGCGTCCGTCGCTGTCGACGGCCGCCACATCTACATGCAGCAGGTCGATTCCGTCGGCCTTCCACTCCGGATTGTCGCCCGTGAGGCTGAGCCTCACGCGCTGCCCCGGTGTCTCCAGCCGCTGGACTGCTACTGCCTCGGCGCAACCGTCGTTGTAGCTCCGCGCCTCGATATAGCCGGGGGCATACTCCACGTCTTCCCAGAGGATTCTGTTGCGGGTCCTGGCGTCGGCGCGGTCGTTTCTGCGGCGTCCGAGACTGCTGCCGTTGACGATGAGCTCCACCTCGTCGGCGTTGGTGAAGGTATAGAGAGCCATCTTGCCGCCCGGCTCGCCGTCCCACCGGGGATTCAGCTGTCTGGTGCCCACCTTCACGTCGTTCCACACCGTATCGTCGCTCCCTCCGATCACGCCGATTGCCACAAGAGGCTCTTCCGGCTTGAAGATGCTCTTCAGAAAATATGCCTGTGGTTTGGGACGCAGCGATATGTCAAACACTCCTTGCGTCCACCCCTTGGCCGGCCATCCGTTGGATTCTCCCAGATAGTCGATCATTCCCCAGTAGGCGAGGCCGATCACCCTGTCGAGGTCCATCTCATAATAGTTGGGACCCATCCCCGCAGCGCTCGCCTCGCTTTGGTAGAACATCATCCACGGGAAGCGGCGCGAGTCGCCGGGAAAATACATGTATCGGTAATTGTAGGAGGCCACGTCGGTGGCGAGGGCCAGGGGTGCTGGCAGGGAGTCGGTGAGCTCGTCGCGGCCTCGCGGATGCATAGCCACTGTCGTAGGCCTTGTCGTGTCGAAGCGCCTTAGCAGAGCCTTCTGCAGGCGGTAGGGTGTCACTCCCCAGTCGTTGTATGGCAGATCGGGAATGAGCTGGAGCTCGTTGCCGAGGCTCCACATCACCACCGACGGATGGTTGCGGTCGCGCCTCACCCATTCCTCCACGTCGTGCTGCCAGAGCTCGCTCCAGTCGCGCCGGCCTCCGGCATACTGCGTGAGCCATTTGTCATATAGCTCGTCCACCACCAGTATGCCGTATTCGTCGCATAGGTCGAGAAATGACTCGCTGTAGGGATTGTGGGAGGTGCGGATGTGGTTGAAGCCGAAATCCTTGAGCAGCTTTATCCGCTTCTCGATGGCGCGGGGATAGGCTGCCGCACCGAGGGCGCCGAGGGTGTGGTGGTTGGCGATACCCTTGAGCAGCACCTTCTTCCCGTTGAGTTTCATCCCGAATTCGGGAGAGAACTCCACGGAGCGGATGCCGAAGCGCTCCGTCACCCGGTCGGCCACGCTGCCGTCGGGGCTGTAGAGTGTTGCCGTGAGGGTGTAGAGCGCCGGATTGTCGCAGTCCCATAGCTCTGCCCCGGTGAGCGTGATGGTGTCGAGCTGGAACTCGCGGGTGTGCTGCCTGCGGTTGTTCCAGTGGTTGCGGATCCGCGAATACACCGTCTCTCCCTCCGGCGAATGTATGTCTATGCCCACGCGGATGCTGTCCTGAGCAGGAAGTGTGGTTATCTCGCCGAGCACTTCCACCACGCTGCGGCTTGCATCAGCCGTCGGAGTGGTGATATGCAGCGGATGGCGGGTGAAATATCTGTCGTTGTCGGTCAGTATGATGTTGACGTCGCGGTAGAGTCCCCCGCCGGTGTACCATCGGGAGTTCTCCGGCTTCCCTGTGTCGGCCGTCACTTCGATCACGTTCTCGGCGCCGTATCTCAGCTTGTCGCTGACATCGATGTCGAAGCCGAGATAGCCGTAGTCTGTGCCTCCGATGCGGCTGCCGTTGAGGTAGACGTCGCCCGTGAGCATGATGCCCTCGAAGTCGAGCAGCACGCGGCGTCCTTTCCACTCCTCAGGCGCGGTGAACGTCTTGCGGTAGAGCCCCGTGCCCATCTCCTTGAAGCCGCGTGAGCTGAGGCGGCTCTTCACGTTGGCCATCGGATTGTCGAGGTCGGGCCGCTCGTCGGGCGACGGCTCGACCCACGGCTGCCCGGTCTGGAAGTCATGAGGAAGGTTTACGGTCGTCCACGTGGTGTCTGCATTCTGAATCTCGCCTGTCCGGAGCATGCGGAACCTCCAGTTGTCGTTGAAGGGGACCACCGCGCGCTGTGCCGGCGCTATCAGCGCCGGCGCCAGCAGCAGGGGCAGCATGATGGCTTTCGGGGTCTTCATGGGTGATTATCTTACGAGTATTTTTAATGTCTCGCCGTCGCTGACGGCGATATACAGACCGCTCCGGAGCTCCAGAGAGCCCCCTCCGGCCTGTATTGTGCCGGCATGCACTCCTGATGCCGTATAGATGTCGACACGGGCGCGAGAGCGCTCTATCACGAGGCGTCCCTTTGCGCCGTAGCCGTACATGGCGCTGTGGGCGGCGCTCCCGATCTCTTCGACGGAAGAGAGTCCTTTCGACCCGATCACCACGAAGGCTCCTGCATCGAGGCTCACCTTCCCGCCTGCCACATCGATATCGGGTGTCGTCTCATGGCTCGATGCGAGTATCTGATAGTCACCGTCGCCGCTCTTCGTGAAATCGACGTTGATGGTAAGCCGCTTGTCGACGAGTGGATTCACCACGGTGTAGAGCTCCTTGTCGCCACACCGCGACACAAGCAGGCGTCCGTTGTCCCAGTCGCTGTCGCCGTAGGTGCCGCTGAAGGAGGCCGAGGCGTCAAACATCTCGGGATTGCCGTTTCTGACGGCGGTCAGGGCGCGGTAGGTGTCGTAGAGGCCGCGTCGCTCGGGATTGTCGAGCATCGACCATCTCACTGTCTTCGGGTCCGTGTTGTTGCCGCCGGTGGCGTCTTTGGTGTTGTCGTTGTCGCCGAGCTCTGAGAACTGCCATATCATGTGTGCGCCGGGGCTCATGAGCATCTGGGCGGCGCAGCTGCCGAGGCGGCGCATCGACATCGCGAGGTCGCCCTTCACGCCGGGCGCGCCGTAGACGTCCTGCTTGTAGGCGAGGCGCTGCTCGTCGTGGCTCTCCATGTAGGAGACGGTGGAGTAGGGCGTCCGGTTGTCGTAAGGGGCGTAGAAGCGGCGCAGGCCGGCTCCGTCGCGGTAGCCCATCGCGAACTGGTCTGACGAATAGTTCACGTTGGCCCAGTTGAGCTGTCCGGTCTCCGCCATCTCGTTCTCCTCCTTGGCCTGGGCGAGGTTCTCGTTGATGAAATAGGCATGGGGATTCACTTCCTCCACCACCTTCTGCAGCTCGCGCATGCGGGCCACGCGGCTGGCGTTGTAGGCATTGGTGGCGGCGTCGCCGCTGTTGGTGTATGAGTCGTTGTCGCCGAGTCCCTTCACCAGGTCGAAGCGGAAGCCGTCCACGCGGTATTCCTCCAGCCAGTAGCGCAGCGCGTCGTGCCATTGCTTCTGCACGAGCGGATAGTCCTGGTTCCAGTCGTTGAGCACACTGTAGGCATGGGGCGCCGTGACGTTGAAAAACGGATTCTCGCCCGGCTGGTACATCCTCTGCCAGGGATGCTGCCAGTCGCTCTGGTTGAATACGATATCGAGGATCACGGCGATTCCCTCCTTGTGGCAGGCGTCGATGAAGCGCTTGTAGTCGTCGGGAGTGCCGTATGCCTTGTCGGGAGCGAAATAGAAGTTGGGGTTGTAGCCCCATGAGATGTTGCCGTTGAATTCATTGATGGGCAGCAGCTCGATGGCGTTTACGCCGAGCTGCTTCAGATAGGGGAGCTTCGCGAGGGCGCCGGCCACCGTGCCGTCGCCGAGCGCTTTCCCCTCTGTGCCGGTGAAGTCGCGCAGCAGAAGCTCGTATATGATGAGGCGGTCCTTGTCTACGCCGCGGAAGTCCTTGACCTCCCAGTCATAATCGTTGATGTCGCTCAGATAGACCGCCAGAGGCACTCCGTGCACTTTCCCGGCGGGATAGGCCGGAAGCCAGGGGAACACGCTGGCCGGTATGTAGGAGTCGTATTCCGGGTCGAGCACGAGTCGCGCGTATGGGTCGCCCACGGCGATGTTGCCGTCCACAATGTAGTAGTAGGGATAGCATTTCCCCTCGTCGAGGCCGTCGACCTGGGTCCAGAAATACCTTACGCCGTCCACGTCATCGTAGCTCATCACCCCCTGCTGGCCCACGGCATAGTCGTCCCAGCTGCCCACGAGCGTCACGCTGTTCTTGCCGGGGGCGGCGAGGCAGAAGGTCACTGTGCCCGCGCCGTCGCTCACCGCGCCCATCCGCGGCTCGCCGCCGGGGTAGGGAGCTGGCTGCGACACTCCGTTGTGGAGAAACACGAAGATGTCCTGGTTGTTGGGGCCTTTCCCTTCCTTTGTCTTGTCGGCGTTGCGAAATACGAATGCCAGGCGCTCCACGGTCTCCGAGGGGTCGGTGATGCCGTAATATGTGCGTATGTCGCCGATATAGAGCTTCCAGAGGTTCTCCTCAACGTATGAGAGCTCATACTTCGCGCTGTTGTCGCCCCAGGTCGGCGCGTAGCGCCAGTCGGAGGCTGAGGTGGAGTAGTTGGTGATCACCCCGGTGTGGGCATACACTTTCTCCGGCGGCTTCACACCCTGAAGCCCCTTGTTGCCCTCGTCGGCATGGAAATAGATGGTGACTCCGGTCGATTCCTCGAGCAGGGGAGTGGGCTCGGCGGTTACCTGCGCCGCCATGTCGGCGACGGCGGCGAGCATGAGCGCCGCCGCCGTCATCAGTATTTCGGATATGTTTCCTTTCATTGAAGTGTCAATCGGTTGTCAAAGTGATTTTTTGTGTTCACCGGCAGCATCCCGGATCGGGAATGGCCCAGCGTGCGCGGAGACGCGCCATCTCCTCGGCGGTGAGGGGTATCACGGTGCCGTGGCGCGGATGGAAGTCCATGCTGACCTTCTCCTTTACGGGGTGGAACGTGACGAAGTCCTCGGTCTCGGTGAAGTCGTAGCCCCCCTTCATGTAGACGTCATACATCAGTATGTATTTGTCCTGGCCTATGAGCTTGAAGGTGCCTGCTCCCTCCACGGCGTCGTCGGTGAGCTGCTTGTAGTCGGGCTGCTCGGTCCATTTGCCGGAGGTGAGGTCGGTGGTCGAGGCCACCTTTATGCCGTTGCCGTGCCCCTCGGTCTTGTAGAAGAGGTAGTAGATGCCGTCTTTCTCCACGATGTCGCCGTCGATACACGACTTGCCGTCCTGTGGCAGGAAGAATGGCCTGGGCTCCCCCTCTATGTCGGTGAAGTCGGGGTTGGCGTAGGCGTAGTAGATGATGTCTGGGCCGTCGCCATGCTGCATCGACCAGTAGACGAGCATCTTGCCGGCTTTACGGTCGTAGATGGTCTGCGGGGCCCACACCCTCTTGAGGTTCTCCTGGCCCGCATACTTCTTCTGGATGTTGATGACGGAATGGCTCCAGTTGACGAGGTCGCACGATTTCAGCAGCGTCATGCCGCGGTTGGAGTCCCAGCCGCGTGCCGACACCATGTCGGTGACCACCATGTAGAAGCAGTTGTCGGGGCCGCGGAGGATATGCGGGTCGCGCACTCCGCCGGTCTCGCTGATGTCGGCCGAGCAGATCACGGGATATCCGCCGTTGAGCGCCGTGTAGTTATATCCGTCGTCGCTGAGGGCGAAGCGTATCGCCTCCTCGCAGCGGGTGTTGTCGTTGCCGGTGAAATATGTGAAGAGATAGCCGGCGTAGTCACTCTCGGCCGGGGCCTGTGCCGTGGCGGCCACGGGGGCGGCGAGCAGCGTGAGGGAAATGATAAGGTTTCGTAGCATATCGTTGATAAGATTGAGGTTTTGCATTGCTGCAAAGGTAATTGAAATAAGCCGAAAATCCAAAAAAAAGGCCGGCTTGCGGGCCGGCCTTTTTCTATAAAGGATGTTAATGTCTTATTTCGCTGTCAGCGTGACGGTGTAGGGCAGTGTCGAGAGGTGGAGCGATACCTCGTAGTCGCCAGGCGCGGGCTGGGCAAGGTCGGCGCCGCCGGGCGTCAGGTCGGTCATCGAGCCGCCGAGGTTGATGTCCCAGTTGTCGTTGGCGCGGAGCTTCCAGCCGCCTTCACCGGTGAAGGATACGGTGCCTGTGATGCTCTGGCCATTGTCGCTGACGGTGAGGTTGCTCTGGCCACCCCAGCCGTTGAACGCACCGATGGCGCCGATGGTGTCGATCTTGGTGATCGTGTAGGTCTGGGCGCCGAGGTCGAGGGTGATGTAGTAGAGGCCGGCCTCAGCCACTGTGAGGTTGGCGCCGTCGCGGGCCAGAGTGCCGTCTGCGCTGCCTTTGCCCCAGTTGACGTCCCATGAGCCGGTGGCGAACTTGAACTCGCCGTCGAGCCATGCGTAGCCGTAGTAGGAGTTGTAGTCGGAAGTTGTGAGACGCCATTCAGCTGCGTCCACTGTCCAGCCGTTGGCTCCGCCGGGGATGGTGAGTGTCTCGTAGGCGAGGCCGATGGTATAGGTCTTGTCGAGCATGTTGGCCTCGACGCGATAGCTGCCCACGCCGAGCGCGGCGGGCTCGCCGGTCACGTCAAGAGTGCCTTCTGCTGTCGGGTAATATACCCTGCCGCTCTCGCTCACGATTTCCCATTCCACACCTTCGGCGTTCATCTCGGGAGTTACGGTGATGATGGCGCTGAACATCGGGTCGTCGTATGCATGCTTGTCGGAATGACCCATTGTGATGGCCTCTCCATCGGCACCTCCAATGATGGTCTGCACCTTGTAGCTGTTCTCGATGTTGAGCTGGATATCGACCGGTGTGATGGTGATCTTCTCAGCACCATACCACCTGTCGAGGCCGCCGAGACGCGACACCTGCTTGCCGTCTACAACGTAGGCGGCGAAGCGGATGTAGGCTTCCTGGGCTACAGGCGTCTTGCCCCAGATAGCCTGGAAGGCGTTGCCGAGCGCGGAGCCGAGGGCCTTGCCGTCGGTCAGCGAGATCTCCTGCGGGTCGGTGTATGCCTCGTCTTCGGCGAGCTGCATCATAAACTGTACGGTGGCGTTCTCGGGAAGGTCGGTCACCTCAGCCACGTTGATGAGCTGCGCCTCCTTGTTCTCGGCCGGAGTGTTGATGTCGGTGTTCCACACTGCGGCATTGGCGAAGCTGTTGATATTGAGCGCTGCGCCCTGCAGGGCATCGCCGTAGACCACTGTCAGTCCGTCGGCCGACATGATGGCCTCCTGGGGATTCACCTGCTCGATGCCGAGGTCGCTCTTGTCGTCGCAGGCGGTAAACCCTATGCCCAGAAGCGCAATAAGAAATATACTTGTCTTTTTCATTGTGTTTCTTTGTGAGATTTAGTTGTGTTTAGTTCACCTGCTCGAAGCGAACGGTCTTGTTGCCGAGGTTTACGGTGATCTTGACATCGCCGCCTGCCCAGCCTTCGATCTGCCAGCTGCCCTTGCCTGCACCCTTGGTGTCAGGGTCATAGAAGCAGTTGCCCTGATATGCGCCGTCGGTCATTGTGATGGCAACGGGGCTGTCCTCGTCCTGGGCGCCTACGGAATACCAGTCCCAAGGCTCGTCGGGGCTGAACTGATCGTAGAAGCGGAACTGGAACTGATCGGCGGGAATAGTGAACGTGCCTTCGTATACGAGGCTTCCGGGTTCTGTCTCGCTGAGGGTCCACGGGCCTGCCTCGGGATAGCCGGGTGCCGGTGCTGTCCAGCCTTCAGGCTGTCCTACGAGCCACATGAGGTCGGCAACCTTAACTGCGAAGTAGGGCTGCACGGCGGAGAGCTCGATCACGTTGGAGTAGATGTCGCTGTAGTCGGCGTTGGGAATCCATGCGTGGACTCTCACATAGATGGGCTTCGGGTCGGAAGAGAAGTTGGTTTCCGTGGTGTAGCCGAAGAGCGAGCACATGGCCATCGAGAACATCTCACCCGAAATCTCGATGCGGGCGCTGGTTGTGGTGGTCTCGAGGGTGATGTAGCCGTCGGGGTTCTCCTCGCTGAAGACGCCGTTCTTGAAGTTGTCCTCGGCCTTGGCGATCTCCACCTGGTATGAGGGCATGCATCCTACACCGTAATCCGGCTGCGACACGGTGAAGAAGATGGAGTTGTCGGGGCTCATCACATAGAGCTGGTCGGCCATGGCGGGGCGGTTGAGCACAAACTCCGTCGGCTTGTCGAGCCGTGGCTGTGTGTCTTCCTTACACCCTGAGAGCCCGGCTACCGCTATTGAGGCTGCGGCCGCCATAAGAATATATTTTTTCATTTTGGTCGTTCAGTTTAAGAATTCTGTTGGTTTGGAAATTCTCTGATGTGATCAATAGCCCTCGTTCTGTACCATCGACGAGCCGTAGCCGGCGATCACGTTGGTGGGAAGCGGGTAGAGACGCATGTAGGAGGGTAGAGCCGTGCCGTCCTGGATGCCACCCTTGAGTGTCCAGTTGTAGGCGCTGCCCGTGAACTTGTTCATACGGTTGAGGTCGGTGCGTCGCATGCCTTCGTGATAGAACTCGCGGGCACGCTCGTTGCCGATGTTGTCGAGTGTGTAGTCGGTGGCGTTCCAGGGGGTGACGCCGGCGCGCTGACGCACGTAGTTGGCATACTGCAGACCCTTGCCGCTGTCGCCGGCACCGCGCAGGGCGCACTCGGAGGCCATCATGTAGACGTCGGCCAGACGGATGATCGGGAAGTCGGTGTCAGGCCTGTCGCTCGACGACTCCACAGGCTGAACGCCGATGCGGTTGAGGCCGGTGTCGGGGTCTTTCCAGTGGGGCACTGTGCCGTCGGCATTGGCCTTCACGTTGGTGAACTTGATTGCAGCGTAGCCGTTGGCCCATGATTTCGGGTCTGTGTTGGCCATGGTGTAGCCGGCTTTCTCCGTCAGCCACAGCGAGGCGCGCACGTCGGCTGTCTCGCCGCCCACGAAGCCGAAGATGTTGGAGAATTGCTCTCTGGCGAGCAGGCAGCCCCAGTGGGCGTTGGTGCCATACCAGGAACCGTTGCAGAAGCCGTCGGTGAGGGGCTTGTCGGAGAAGTTGCCCGTAGGAGCGGCGATCAGGAACATGGTGCCGCCCCAGGGGGTCGTCATCTCATGGTCGTATGGCACGCCCCAGAGGATCTCGTTCTGTGCGGGAAGGGAGCCGCCGGGCATGAACATGTCGTTGCTGCCGCAGAAGAGGGCCAGATAGTCCATGGCGAGGCCTGAGCCCTGGAAGCCGGCGCCCTGGTGGCGGGCGATGATGTTCTCGGCATGGCTCCAGCACTTGTCATACATCTTCTCGCCGATAAACGACTCGGCGTTGAGGTAGTATTTGCAGAGCAGGGCCTCCACGGCGTCGCGGCCTATGCGGCCGTACTGCGGGGTGTGGTTCTGCGGCCATGTGGCGAGCACGTCCTCAAGGTCGGCCGTCACCTTGTCGAAGAGCTCCTTGGCGCTGGCGGCCTGGGCCGGGGTGTCGCCGTAGTTCATGTCGTCCCATGCGATCACTGCGCGGCCAAACCAGTTGATCACGTAGTAGTAGGAGAGACCGCGGAGGGCGCGGGCCTCGCGCACCATCTGGTCGAGCTCGTCCTGGCTGATGGCGGTGTCGCCGCTGCCTCCCACGCTGATGCCGTAGGTGCCGAGGTTACGTGTCAGACGGATGAAGTCGTTGCAGACCGCGATATGGGTGTAGTAGCGCGAGTATGCGCCGTAAATGATCACGTTGTTGGCAGCCCAGACGTCCTGCACCATGTCGTAGACGCCGGCGTCCTGATATATCCAGAGGCCGATGTCGGTGGGAAGGTCCTCGAGATAGAACATCACGCGGGTGTACTGCGATGTGCCGCCGTCCATACCGTTGATGTCGGCAGCGCCGTTGGGGCCGTACTGGCCGGAGATGGCCAGCGACGAGTAGCATTTTCCGAGAATGCCCCCTAAGTATCCCTTCGGGTCTTTCTGGAATTGGTCGGGAGTCAGCACGTTGGGGTCTTTCGGAAGCTGGTCGAGGTCGCCCGTGCAGGCGCTAAGACCAGTCATCGCCACCAGTGCAGCCCCGATGAAGAACTTGCTTATAATTGATTTCATAACAGATTTGTCTTGGTCGTTGTGAATGATTTAGAATGTAGCGATAAGGCCGATGGTCCAGGTTGTCGGGCGCGGATATACCGAGTTGTCGATACCGCCGTAGATCTCGGGGTCGATGCCTTTGTACTTGGTGATGACAAACGGGTTCTGCACGGCGCCGTAGAGACGCAGGCGGAGGTTGTCGTTGAGAAGGTTAGGCCATGTGTAGCCCAGCGTGATGTTGTCGCAGCGCACGTAGCCGGCATTCTCGAGGAAGGCGTCGGAATAGTACTGCTGTGTCTGGAAATACCAGTCGTTGTCGATGAGGTTACGCAGGGCGTTGTTCATATACATCGAGCCGGTGAAGACGTGCTTGGCGCGGATGTTGTTATACATGTAGTTGCCGATGCTTGCGCGCATGGCGATTGAGAAGTCCCAGTTCTTCCAGCTTACGGAGTTGTTCCATGACATCGTTACCTTCGGGTCGGGGCTGTGACGGAACACGAGGTCGGCGTCATTGAGCTGGCCGTCGCCGTTCTGGTCTACGTATGCGCCCTCGATGGGCTTGCCGTTGTTGTCGTAGATCTGCTCGTAGAGGAGGAATGTGAAGGCGGGATAGCCCACCTTGTGTGCCTGGCAGGTGTTGCCGGTGGCGCCCATGCCGCCAAGGGGCACGTAGTAGTTGGGATCGTTGGAGTTGTTGAGCTTCGTGATCTTGTTCTGGTTCCAGGCCACGTTGAACGAGGTGTTCCATGTCCAGTCTTCCGTGTCTACGACGCGAGCGCCGATTGTGGCCTCGATACCGAGGTTGCGCAGCGAGCCGACGTTCTGGGTCATCTCATTGGTGGTGGCTGCGCCCGGGCTTACGGTCACTGTGGCGAGAAGGTCCTTGGAGTTGCGCAGATACCAGTCGAGGGCCACTGTGATGCGGTTGTTGAGCCAGCCCATGTCGAAGCCGACATTCCATGTCGTTGTGGTCTCCCACTTGAGGTTGGGGTTGTATCCGTTGGGATAGTAGGTGTAGGGATTCACGTATGTGCCCGTGTACATGTTGGGATAGTAGGAGCCCGACTGCGATGTGGCGTAGGTCGGCATGTAGTCGAAATATCCGCCCACCGACTGCTGGCCGGTCTGACCCCATCCGAGACGGAGCTTGAACTCGTTCATTGTATCGCTTGCAGCCTCGAAGAAGGGCATGTTGTTGATCTTCCATCCGAGGGCCACGGAGGGGAAGAGACCCCAGCGGTGGTCTTTCGAGAATCGCGATGTGCCGTCGTCACGGAGTGTGAAGGTCAGCAGGTAGGTGTCCTTGAAGGTATAGTTGAGACGTCCGAAGAAGGATATAAGCATCAGGTTGCCCGAATTCCAGTAGTAGTGCGGGGCGTTCTGGTAGGTCTTGCCGATGTGCGACTCGGTGTCGGGATTGATTACGAGCTGGCCGAGACGGCCTGTGTCCTGAAGGGCCTGGGCGTCGAGCTGGTAGAAGCCCGGAGATGTGATGATGGTGGCGTTGTTGTCGCCGTGGGCGTCGAAGCGCTGCCAGGAGTAGCCGGCCATCACGTCGAGGTTCGACTCGATTGCCTCGAATTCCTTCTTGTAGTTGGCGTAGAAGTCGAGCAGTGTGTTGCGGCGCAGCTCATAGCTCTCGTAATACTGCGCTGCGCCATCCTTGTAACCTGAGTTCCAGGCTGTCGGGGTGTTCTGCGGGGTTGTGATCCTGTTGGTCGACTTGCTCACGTCGTAGCCGAGGTTGAGGTTGAAGTGCAGCTCCGGCAGGAAGTGGAGGGCGTAGTCTATCTGGAGGTTGCCGTTCGAACGGTAGATGTCGGCGATGTTGTCCTTGTCGGTGGCACAGGCCACGGGGTTGAGGATACCCTGGTCGTTAAACTTGTTGTAGGCGCCGGTCGAGGTGTTGAAGCCGTTGTAGAGCCAGGGGAACTGGCTGTTGTTGGAGGCGATCTGGTTGTAGACCGGCTGAGTAGGGTCGGAGTCGATGGCCAGACCCACGCAGCCCTCGTCGGTGAAGCGGTTGCGGATGTAGTAGCCTTTCACGTTGGCGCTGACCTTGAGCAGGCCGTTGAAGAATTCCGGAGTCAGGTTGATGCCGGCGGTGACACGCTGCATCTGCGAGTCCTTCAGGATACCGTTGTTGTTGGTATAGGAGCCCGACACGCGGTAGGGGAGGAAGCCGGCGCGGCCGCCGACGCTCAGGTTGTATTCCTGGCTGATCGATGTGCGGAGCACCTCGTCCTGCCAGTTGGTGTTGGCGTTGCCGAGGGCGGCGTAGGCCGGGGAGTCCTGGCCGAAGACGCTGCCCACCATTTCACGGTATCTGGATGCGTCCAGCACGTTCCAGGTCTTGCGGGCGTTGTTGATCGACATGTTGGCGGTGAAGTTCACCTGCGGGCGTCCGCCCTTGCCTTTCTTGGTGGTGATGATGATGACGCCGTTTGATGCGCGCGAACCGTAAATGGCGGTGGCGGAGGCATCCTTAAGGATGGTCATCGACTCGATGTTGTCAGGGGCTATCATGGCCAGAGGGTTGGCCATACCGTTGACGCCGTCGTTGCTCAGGGGCACTCCGTCGAGCACGATCAGAGGGTCGTTGGAGGCGTTGAGCGATGCGCCGCCGCGGATTCGGATTGTGGCGCCGCCTTCAGGGGAGCCGCCGCCGGTGGTCACTACCACACCCGGGCTTGCGCCTACCAGAAGATCCTGGGCCGACGTCGCGATGTTGGCATCAATCTCGTCGGGCGTGACGAGGGCTACGGAGCCCGTCGCGTCTGATTTCTTCACGCTACCATAACCGATCACAACGGTCTCGGCGAGCATGGTAGCGTTTTCTTTCATTACTACGTTGAAATGGGTCTGGCCGTTTATCGGCACCTCTACGGCATCATAGCCGATATAGCTGACCACCAGTGTGCCATCGGGATTGACCGACAGCTGAAAGTTGCCGTCCAGGTCTGTCGCTGTTCCCGTGGATGTGCCTTTCTCCATTACGGTGGCACCAATCAGGGGCTCGCCCAATTCGTCGACCACCGTTCCGGTGACCGTCACTTTCTGGGCCAAAGCCGGGAGCGCGAGTGTCAACAGCATCGCTATTGCCACACAGAGCTTCCGATTCAGTTGAATGCAGATGTTCTTCATGCAAGAATGAAATTTAGTTATACTTTGGTTGTTTGTTCTCTTTATTTTTTTTGTCTCACTCTTGAGACTCTACCCTATTTTTTCCTTTCGGTCTGCTTTCAGGAACGCACAAGACTATCCTCGCCTCTGCTCCGATGCGTCTCATGCTGCGTTTGTCAAGATATTACCCGCTTTTCGAGTTTTTCACGCGTATATCTTCCAAATCGGAAGCAAAAATAGCTATTATATTTCCTTTGAAGCATTTTTGACATGCCCTTAACAGTGTTAATTAACATAATTAACGAAATGCGCCGCTTACGTGGCGTAAACGGCGCCGTTCGGGCAGCTTGCCCCTCTCACAGACGCCACGAAGCTTTCACTTTCCTTCTCACGGCTATCACGTTTACGGCGATGATCACCACCGTAAGGGC
>CECF01031416.1_pt1 | contig 33154 bp, 29 predicted proteins | sample 554751 | NCBI WGS metagenome assembly CECF01 (sample SAMEA3182099, study PRJEB8094) | gut metagenome | biome: human; feature: gut; material: Stool; isolation source: human stools | place: Canada | collected 2012-06-12 | reverse complement strand
TTTGTTTTGCAATTCTTTCCAGCGGAGAGACAGGGAACGATTAACTTTTAATTTCCCTATTCATTATCAGTATCTTACCAAAAGCCTCTGCTCCTATGACACCGAATAATTCACCGCGTATATGCTGCAACTTTCTTCCTGTTACACTCTTACTTACTTTTACAAAAGTAGCAAAAAAATAGCATAAATACAAATTATCCACTTGATTTAACGAATATAATTTCTATAATTTTCTTCCAATAACAATTGCAATTTAGAAAGAGGATAAAGGAACTTACCCCCTATGACAGTATAAGCTATCCCCCGTTCATCACGTAACTTTTGCAAAGTTCTGTTTGAGATATGCAACATGCCACATATCTGTTCACCGGTCATATAGACCTCACCAGCTATAGGAACAGGCAAATCCTGAAATTCAAGTATCTCTTTTGAGCATTTCTTAAGCATCCTCATCATCATTATGTACTCTTCTGACTGCCTTGTGATTACTCCGTCCATATGTTATCTTTCTTTTTGAATTAATATTTTGGCCAAATCACTCTCTTTATACATATATTTGCCGCCTATACAAGAATATGGAATAATCCCGTACTCCCTATAGCCTTGCAAACTTCGTTTGGAGATATTCAAAGCCAGACAGACCTCCTGGGCATCCAGTCACTTTTCCATTTCAACCGGACCAATTTTCTTTTTAACGGATTCAATCTGGGCGGATAAACTCTCTATTTGCAGTTTTAACTGTAAATACGCATGTTTCTCTATAACAACTAATTCCATAACAATTTGATTTATAATTTCACTATTTACAAAGCAAATAAAAGCATATTTCCACACTTGACAAAACATTCAAAATTAAAGTCATCCGTTGGCGTGCATTGTCACTCCAAATATACCAAATATCCTCATCCGGACAGATAACATATCTAACCATTTCCGTAACCCAGCCATCGGTTTCTACTCCTTCCATATTTTCATTCCATAATTATACCTATTATGACTGCTTATTTCCGCCAAAATGTCATTTACAAAACTGAAAAAATTCAAACTAAGGTTACTGCTACCACAAAATAAAAAGAAAAGCCCCGTTATCTGCATCCAAACAGTAACGGGGTTTCCCCTGCCATTTTTTATCACCCTATATCTTTATACCCTTATTTTTTTTCACATGCTCTTTTTCCTTTACGTCTGTTTTCCGCCGTATTTCCGAAAAGTGCTCTTTCAACAATTTCCCTGCCAGTTTCTTCGCCTTCTCCTGCATCACATCATACACATCCCATCTGTTGCGGCCCAGCAGTTTGTTTTCTATCTTCTCGAATTTATCGTAAAAACTGAAGTTGTCCGGGTATTCATCTATCAGTCCGTCTCTCGGATAGCCTTTATCCATGATATACAGCAGTGTCATCCAGTCATAATTATACGGACTCCGAGTAAGGCCCAGCCCCTTTCCGGAATCAGTCAGCCTATAATAGTTCTCCCATGTAGGAGCAAGATCATAACGCTCACTGTCCGTTATACTTTTCAATGCCGATTTGTCCACAAAAGCATCTGCCGGAATCTTCTCCAACGGCAACAAACAGCCGTAATCATCGCAACAGCGGTTTACTTTCCCTTCCATCAATGAAGGCCATCCCCGTAACTCATACACATTCAGATACTTTTCCTCAAAGTCCGGTTCAAAGAAACGCTTCTCTATATTCGTTGCCATAAAATCCCCGTATTGACGGTTTCCTACGTAATCCCTACCGAACAGCAGCACCCCTTTACCCGTCTCAACACCTGTATAATACGTGTTCCCATGCTTCAAATCATCCTGCATCTCCGCTATCACTTCGGGTGGTGCGGACTTTATCTCCCGCCACATCTCCGGTGTAAGTTGTCGGGGATAGTTCTCGTCCCTTGAAAGCGGGTCCATGTACTTTCACAGGCAATACACCACTTCCGACAGAGCCAGGTATCTATGCGGCTTAATCCCATGTCCGTCCATCGCCTTTTCCAGTCTTCGCAGATAATCATCATTATTCCCTTCCCGCAAACGCGGAATAATCCTCATATCAGGCACATTATAGTACATCATGCCCATGGTAGGCATTTCCGTTTCCTTGAGCGCCTTCTCCACATCTCCCAGCATAAACTCCAGAAAACCTTCCTCACCCGTACCTTTCATACTGACATGCACCGGGTTGAGATGTCCGTCCACTGTGACATACACACTGCCACTGTTCGTATTCTCTTTTTCCATTCATCAAAAAATTAAATGTTCATTCCTTGTCCTTTTCTCTTTGCCGGAATCCGCACCCTCATTTCCACGTTCGGGAACCGTACATTATCCGGTCGTGCCACCAGTGACGAGACTATCCGTTCCTGTTCTCCGGTCAGCGGCATAGGCTGCCGTTGCAATTTTCTCAGCCTGTTAAAGTTCCTCAGCGTAGGTGCCATGTCGCAACATGCCACACAAATCCCATATCTCACCATATCCGAAGAAACCGTCTGCCCGTCACCTATTTTTGCCCGGCATGCGGCATTCAGCGGAGCCACCTCATAAAACCTCAAACTCTCAGGTTTCCGCTTGCCGTCAAAAAAACGTTCGGCCAGCCCACTCAGAAACTCATCCAGCATCCTGTCCCCACCGTCTGTCTTGTCAAACAGCAATACCTTCCGCCCGTGTTCCACCGACATGTAGGTGGGAAAAGCAGCCAGCCCGCTGCGTATCACATCCCCGTTCATTCCGAAACGATGTCGCAGCCGCCTGTAATCCTCATTTTCCAGCAAATCCGTATGTTCCGCTGATAATGACAGATGTACAATCCCCCGTTCCTCACAGAATGCCGCATCCCGGAGTCTCACCACCCCCAACGGATATATATTCTCCCGTTCCAGTACAGGACAGAGCTGTTCCAGATAATCCGCATTGTCCGTACCGAATATGGGAGGAATCAGACTTTTGTCTTTAAAGTCGAAACGGAACATTCAGTGGTCGGGAATAAATTCCCGACCGGTCGTATGAGACCGCACGTTGTTACTGATATAACGGGAAAATCCCTCTTCCCCCTGTCCGCGCATACTCAGATACACGGGTCTGTAAAAGGCGTCCAATGTCATATACAGACTGCCGCTTTCCACCGCTTGCTTTTTCTTTTCTTCCATAGATTCTATAGGATTAATTGTTTCTTCTCCTTCTTCTGTGGGGTAATGGAAGCTGCATGCTTCACCTGCCGTTGGCTGTCAGACATCCGCTGTTCAGGAGCTTCCTGCCTGTAGTGTGTTTCCGGTAACCCGCCGGTCTGTTCCTCTTCCGAATGCGGATACGACACCGGATGTGACATTTCCATCCTTTCTATTCGGCTTATCCGTGCGCCCAACCTGAACTCTCCATCCGTAATATGGAACTCCGATTGTAACAAATCCGCCGCCATCTCCTTTGCCTCTTTCTGTAAGGCCGCATAGCCGAAGTCGTGTGCCGACAAAGGCGCGTTCATCCGTGCCCTCATGCTGTCTCCCAGCTTCTCCGCCAGTTCCCTGAACTCATACTCATAGCTGAACGGATGCACCTTGTCTGCCGCAACAATCCCGGCGTACCCGTTTTCCGAAATATACAGCAATGACGCTACATCATAGTTCCGGGGCGAGATACCCAAACCGAATTCTTTTGTCAGCCGGTCGAAGTTATGGAAATCGGGCCGCAGGTCGAACTTTGCCCTGCACACCCCACCGTCCAGCACACTTCTATCCGCAAACTTGTCGGAGGTGAAGTTCACCACCGACCTGCGCAATTGTGCGTCTGTGCTTCGCAAATCCGCTTTGGACAGCTTTTCGATGCAGTTGTCCGCCAGCCCGGCCACCCGTTTGGTAGGCAGGTCAATCTCATATATCCGCAAAGTTTCGGGTACTTTGGTCACGTTGAAGAAGCCGTCGGCCAGATGTTGCAGATAGCTGTTCCGTGCCTTCATACCCTTGGGGGTGTCGGAAAACAGTATCACGCCCTCTTCCGTAACCACCGCATATACCCGGTTTTTCGTCCCGGAAGTTTCCGTTACCGCCGCTTTCCGCCTGTCCGGTTTCCGGGCAATGCGGTTCCAAATATCATTCAGGATTGACATAGCTTGTATTTTTAGACATGATAACCGGCGACAAAGAAAAACATTCAGCCGCCAATCTGCAATACCTCATACATACGAGTCATCCGTTGGCGACTGTTGGCGTACAACCTTTACGCCAGCCGTGCGTCCAGCATCCGGTTATAACTTTTGCGCAGGGAGTCGATGAACGGAGTGGTGTCCGTACAACGGTCGAACACCTTGCCACGCTTGGTGTACAGCGCATTGATTTTCAGACGGAACACTTCCTCGAAAACGCGGATAACATCCACAATTTTCAAATTCCGGCCTTCAGCCGTACCTATCGCACCGGCTGCCATCAGTGCGGCCACCAGTTCAATCAGGTCGCTGTCCGTACCGTTCCATGTCAGTGTGACGGAACTTTTGCTTCCGCTTCCCCGCACTGCTTCCGCATGGAATCCGGCAGACACAGTACCATGACGAAGCATCTCCTTCAGTATTTCCGCTTCCGCATCCAGCAACGCCAACGTCTTGTCGATAAACACGTCATACAGGATATTGCGGCAATCTTCAGCCATTCCGTTGCAGGCCTGCCGCATAAAGGCCAGCTCTATTTGTGTGTAGTTCAGACAACGTAGCTGTCCCGTCAGGTCCCCTGCCGGTGAAAGCGTAGCAAGGCAGTTCACGAAATCGTCATAGGCAGCCGGCAACTCACCTAGCGCAGGTCCGGCACCGTTTGTATAAGAGGCGAACAGATTAAAAAGAGAGGTTTCCACCAATGTCTTCATCGTATCATGTTTTTAGGTTCCACAATTCAACTCTCCACTCATCCTGCCGGAATAAAGACAAGTGCCATGCCTGAAACAGTACACAGATAAAACATTGGAAATAAACCATATAGAAAGCAGTAAAAATGATGTGTACATAAAAGCATTGTGGATTGGACATGATGTGTCCGAATTTCGGACATATTCTAATCCAGACGATACTTCCTCAGTTTCAGATAAAGCGTGCTCCGGCTGATGCCCAGCAGCCGTGCGGCAGCCTTCCTGTCATTGCCCGTTGCCTCCAATGCTTTCAGAATGGTTGCCCGTTCCATCCGCTCGTCATTAAGTGAATACTCTCCCGGTTGCCTGCCTTTATCGGGAATGTCTATCTCCCCGGTGGTTATCCAGTCATCTTTAGCCAATAAGGTGGCCCGTCTGACAACCATCCTCAGTTCCCGTATGTTTCCCGGCCACGAATAAGATTTCAACCGTTTCTGTACTTCGCGGTCAAAGCCTTTCACACTCCTTCCCAACTCCCGGTTGGCGGCATCCAGCATGAATTCCGCCAACGGGATAATATCCTCAATGCACTCTGCCAGTAATGGTACATGCAACGGAAATTCGTTCAGACGATGGAACAGGTCCTCCCTGAAACGTCCTTCGGCTATCGCCTTCTCCAGGTCCTCATTGGTAGCGGCTACCAGACGGATGTCCGTCTGAATCTCCTCCTTACCGCCTACAGGGCGGTAACGTTTTTCCTGTAAGGCACGCAACAGTGCCCTTTGTACCTCGGCATTCAGATTGCCCACCTCGTCCAAAAACAGTGTCCCATGGTTGGCGGCGGCAAACATGCCCGTCTTATTTTCCGTCGCTCCGGTAAAGGCACCCTTCATATGACCGAACAGTTCCGATGCCGCCAGTTCCTTCGGAAGCACCCCGCAATCCACTGCGATGAAAGATGCATCCGACCGACCGCTCAACACATGTATCTGCCGGGCCACATATTCCTTGCCTGTCCCTGATGCGCCACGTATCAGTATGGACAAGCTGTCGGCAGGAGCCACCACACGCACAATGTTCTGAAGTTTCACCGCTAGAGGACTTTTACCAACGTAGAAAGCCCGTCCTTTAACTTTCTTTCTATTTCCACAGTCCAACAGCCCACGGATAATACCAAGTACCCTTTCCGTCTGAACAGGTTTTGGTAGATAGTCTGCGGCACCTTTCTTCATCGCTTCCACCGCACTGAGGATATCTCCGTAGCCTGTCATGATGAGGAAAGGCATACGATAACCCTGCGCCTTCATCCATTCTAACAGTTCCACACCGTTACTGTTATTCAGGCGTAAATCCGACAATACCAGATCTACCTCATAGCCTTCCAAAAAGCCCTTCGCCGAATCCACCGATAATACATAACGGGCATTGATACCGTTTTTCACCAGCCAGTTTGTGGTGATACGCGCATACGCGCGGTCATCTTCCACTACCAATACGGTTTCCATATGTTTTTTCCTTTATTTTTTTACTTTCTCTACGGCCTGTTCCACGGCCTCAATCAGTTTTTCTATTCTTTCGTCCTATATCCCGCCCCATTTTTCAGGAGACATGGCGATCGTTCCTTTCAGTTCACGTCGAGAAATGTTTATACGGATCATTTCCCAAAGCGGTGCGGTCTCGTGTATGATATTTTCCAACTTCACGTAATTTCTCATGGAAGAAGCATCCCGCATTTCAGAAAGTTCCTTCGTGGTGTCTTCTATAAAAATATCTAGCATTTCCTCAACATATTCCTCACCTTCCATGATAGCCGCAATATCTAGTCTGTCCATTTGTGAAACTACCGCCAGCAATAAAACAAACAGGGCAAAGCTGGCTACCATATAGTAGGAATTGTCCCATTCAAGGATAAAGGCCCGGTAATGTTCAGTAAAACGTTCGTTGCTCTCCCGTTCGAATTCGGGAACTATGCTCATTCTTTCGTTCAGTTCCACGCCGCCAGTGTATAGGTGTCCATCTATACCAGCAGCCGTTCCTGTCTTTCAGCCTGCCCCAAAATGCTCCTTCCATTTAAAGGAACGGAGCATACGTATTGTTGTCCCAGCTGAAGAGAAAGCGGACAAGGATTATCGTTTACATTTTTCTTTTGCTGCACAGCTTGTTTCCGAGCTATTGATACAATGGACGGGATACTTTCCTGTACTATGTCACCTATACCCTGCAGTTCCTCGAAAGTATGCATCGCTTTGGAAAGAAGTAGTTCTTTATTCCAAAGAAGAAGACACAACGAGTCAATATGCTTTTTCTGTAACGGAGTATGAACATATTCTTTCAGAAGTTGCAGATTGTCACAGCCCCTATGGCATTTGCGGCTGTATTCTTTCAGGTTGTCATCATCCCATGTGACGGCAATCTCCGCATGAGTGGAAAGGTCCAGCAAGTCGATATAACTATTTTCCGTCAAACGATATACGTCACCAGCCCCTTTTCATTCCGGCGGAACTGATAGATAATAAAGGTTGACAGTAGGCCCTAAATGGCATAACCGATTTTTTTTTTTAACTTTAACCACATGATTATAAATCATCCGAACCTGTAAATCAATTACTGGCCTGTAATATAAATACAAAAATAATCCCTACCTAGGTTTTAGCACAACTTACGCAAGGATTATTTAATAAATATTTACAAATTATTTCAAATTCTTCAAGCCTCTCAGAACAGTTTTATCAGTTATTTCAATAATACTGATGGCGTAGCCACCACCTGCCACAGCTTTCATCTTTAAGACCGATTTGGCAGTTACAATACCTTTACGAATGCCATAAGATTGCGGATTGTTCCGATAATGCGCATCTTTACCATCTTCATAAACAGTTGCAATGTATTTCTTGTCATTGTCAAGAAAATCAAGTTTCAGCGTGGATAAATGCCCTTCTTCACCACTGGTACAACCTATGAACCAATTATTTGAACCTTTTGCTTTACGTGCCACTACAATATAGCGTCCTGGTTCGGCTTCCAAATATTTACTCTCATCCCAATCCACAGGTACATCCTTGATAAATTGGAAAGCATCCATGAACCGTTCGTAGTTTTCTGGTATATCGGCTGCCATTTGGAGCGGACTATACATGGTGACATAAAGCGCGAGTTGGCGGGCAAGTGTGGAGTTCACGTGTGATTTACTATTTGGATTGAGTTTACTCATATCCATTTCAAAGATTCCCGGAGTGTAATCCATAGGACCACCTTGCAGGCGGGTAAACGGTAAGACGGTAGTATGAAACGGTTTGTTTCCACTAAACGCCTCATATTCCGTACCACGAGCGGATTCGTTGCCGATCAAGTTCGGATATGTACGGCACAGTCCGGTAGGACGTACGGCTTCATGTGCGTTTACCATGATATGGTGTTTGGCAGCCTCGGTTACGGCATATAGATAGTGGTTGTTCAACCATTGTCCATAATGATGTTCGCCACGCGGAATCATATTGCCCACATATCCACTCTTCACAGCATTATATCCATAATCGTTCATCAATTGATAAGCGGCTTCCATATGACGTTCATAGTTACGGATAGAAGCCGATGTTTCATGATGCATCATTAGTTTCACCCCTTTAGACTGAGCATACTCGTTCAGCATCTTGATATCAAAATCCGGGTAAGGAGTCACAAAGTCAAACACGTAATCTTTGGAATGGCCAAACCAGTCTTCCCACCCGATATTCCATCCTTCCACCAACACTTGGTCGAATCCATGCTTAGCAGCAAAGTCTATGTATTTTTTTACGTTCTCATTATTAGCCGGGTGTTGTCCGTTGGGCTTGACCTTGTTATAATCCGTTTCTCCTAATCTCACAGAAGGTACATCCCAGGTATATGCCCAAGGCTTTCCACCGGCAATCATTTCCCACCATACACCGATATATTTCACCGGTTTAATCCAGGAGGTATCTTTGTATTTGCAAGGTTCATTCAAATTCAAGATAAGGTTTGAAGCAAGAATATCGCGTGCATCATCACTCACCATGACAGTACGCCAGGGAGTACGGCAAGGAGTCTGCATATAAGCCATATTTCCTTGTGCATCAGGAGTAAGTTGCGAAGTAAATACAAAATTCTTGTCATCTAGGACTAAATGCATGCAAGAATAATCCACCAAAGCAGCCTCATGCAGGTTGATGTAAAGACCTTCGGCTGTCTTCATCTGCAAGGAAGTCTGTACGCCTGTGGATGAAAAAATACTTTGCGACAGGTTCCCGTCAACAGCACCGCTCAGCAAACTACGAATTTCTGACAGTTTCGACTCGGTATAGTCATATTCTTGTGTATCATAATCTCCCGGAATCCACCAAGCTGTATGATCACCGGTCATGGCAAATTGAGTATGTTCTTTTTTCACAACGAAGTAGGGCAAATATTGTTGCGAAGGGAACTCATAGCGGAATCCCACGCCGTCATCATACACACGAAAACGGAGATTCATGAAGCGTCCGTTCGATGGTTTCTCCAATTCCACAAAAAGTTCATTATAGCGGTTACGGATATGACTGTTTTCTCCCCATACAGGTTCCCAAGTCTCATCAAAAGTCGATGTAGATGTATTATTTATCCGGAAAGAATCCATTAACGAATTTTCTTCGTTCAATTCAATCCCTAGTGTACTAGGCTTAATCACAGGAATGCCCTTATAAGTTACCTGATAAGTCGGGATTCCTCTCTCATTTATTGAAAACTCAAGTGTAATATTGCCCGACGGAGAAGAGATGCTTTCTGCTTTTGCCATAAAGCACGATAAAAGCAGAAAGGCTGCTATTATTATTTTCATAACTATCTTTCTTTTTATAAATTCATTTATTTGGAATAAACGACACGGACCTTTACTTCGGTTGTACAGTCAGTGCAAGGTATATCAATGTTCGTACATTTTCTTTTTACGTCATAAGAATAATTAGAAGTTTCCACTCCATTCACTTTTACCGCTACAGGTTGCGTCGTATTATAGATGCGAAAAGTATATGAACGAGCATTGACACCGTTCGTATAAATTCCCTGACGAGGAGTAATGACATATTCTCCTTTATTATTTTTGAATGATTGTCTTAAGATTGTTGTTGCAAAAACGGTACTATAATCATTATTATCACCATCATCTTCATACAATACCCCCTCACCCTTGCAACCTGACACGAAGTTTAAAATCAGATGTCCGGGACGTTCTGTCACATTCATTACAGTAGGAGGATTATAAGGAATAATTGCACCTTGTTTAAAAAAATACGGAATTTGCTCCTGCGTAAAACACATTGTTTTTCTGCACGGTCCTTCAATCAATTCATCTGTAGCCACACTCCACCATTTCCCCTCAGGAAACCAGATTTCTTTTGAACTGATACCATCTTCCAAAGCCGGTTCTGTTATCGGAGCTACTAAAATGTCGTTTCCAAAGAAATATTCACCTTCATATTTATATGCCTCTTCACTTTCAGGGTATTCATAGTAAAGTGGGCGGCACATACCTATACCTGTATCAAATGTCTCACGAGCCATTGTATATATATAAGGGAAGAGTGCGTAACGAAGTTTTACGGCATCGCGTAACTTAGGAAAATTGGAAAATTTCCATATACGCCGTTCTATCCGGCTGTCATCAGTGGCATGACTGCGGAATATAGGGGTAAACACTCCAAACTGAATCCAGCGAAGCATTAGTTCCGGGTCATTTACAATTTTTTCATCGGTAAACGCATGGCCTCCAAGGTCATGTCCCCAGAAAGCGTATCCTACATTTGACGCGGTGGAAGTAAAGTACGGCTCAAATGCGAGAGTTGGGAAATTTATAAGGGCATCTCCCGAAAAACCAATTTGGTAACGATGGCTCCCTAATCCTCCCCAACGATGAAAGATTACAGGTCGGCGGTCAGGCCTGTTTTTAACCATATCATTGTAAAACACATGATTGCACCAGAATGTCTGTCCAAGACCGGGAGTATATGGACTCGTAAGATGTTGTTGCCAGTCGAGCCACCAGAAATCCACACCTTCAGATTCATGGTCACGGATTACGTTGTCAAAGAATGACTTTGTAAAATCCGGATAATCAAGATACCAGGCAATTTTGCCGTCACTACCATATTTACCTTCAAGTTCCCTACTCATTGCTTTGTAATAGGAGGGAGATTCGATACTGTCAATGCCATCTGCTGGATGGAGATTTAAAGCGATTTTGTAACCGTTGTCATGGATTTCCTGAAGAAGTTTAGTCGGTTCAGGTATTAAGTTGGTATTCCAAGACCAGCCGGTCCAACCTCCGATATTCTCCGACTCACTTGATGCCTTGCCATTCCAATGCCAATCCATATCAAGAATCATTACATCGGTAGGGATATCGTTCTTCTCAATTTCTCGCATAATCTCCCGATAGTCATCGGCTGAATATGAATAGTAACGGCTATACCAATAGCCGAAAACGTATGCCGGTGGTAAAGGAATTTTACCGGCTATTTTGGTAAAATCTCCGATAGCTTTCTTATATTCATTGCCATAGCCCATAAAATACAGGTCAATAGCCTGAGGGTCATTACGATATGCCCACCAGTCATATCCAACCTCCAGATTTGGCTCGAGTGCAAATGAGTGACTCCCGTCAGCACGTGTTGCTTCCCATGAATCATCTATTACAGCCCAACCGGATCGGGATATTAATCCGTTTTCCAATTCACTCCGTTTATTGTCTCCATTGCTACCGTCAAGAGTCCGACAAGTCCCTTTAAGGTTTAGCGGATCTTTTTTCCCTGGATACCAAAGTGTTTCACAGCCATGGTTTTCAATGGTAATAGTGAGGTTTTCCGGAGATGCCGGACTTGTTTTCGGATTGGTTCCTTTTCGGTATTTGAGTTTTACTTTATCAGTCTGGATATACAAGAATCGGTCATCTTCTTTTTTCTTGAAATCTACCAATTCAAGATTACGGTTGACAACTGTAAATGTAGGACGGTCTTCGAACATGCCTTTTTCACTATATTCTATACGAATCATTTCTGGAGTCAGTACTGTGAAGCGTGCATTGCCACATATAACCACTGCCTTGGAATTTGCTATCGGATTATTATTGTCAACTGTAGCTCGAACAAATGGTGCCATGCTTAGCATCACCGCCAATCCTATCCATTTCATTATTCTTTTTTTATTCATATAAATGTACTGTTATTAAATTATTTGGTCAGTTTCAAAACCTTGCAAGCCCGCGGCCCTAATTCAACACTCAATTTAGATGCTTTGCCTTCGTCTTTGTGTTTCCACAAGTCGCGTACGCTTACTTCCCCTTCTATACCAATCTCCGAAAGATGTAGTTCATATGTTTTCTGTTCATTGTCGCGGTTGAAAAGTCCTACTATATAATCACCGTTAGACATCTGTCCGTACCAAATCTGGTTCTTTTCAGTGTCGGTCACGTCACCCGAAAGAGGCTTTCCTACGAATCTGTCGGCATTCAGTGCCAACATTTCCTCATTCTGATAAAATTTCAAGTTATCTCCTACGGTATTATGTTGGTCAGCTACCGTTACCGGCCCTCCTGCTATCAACTGCAAAGAAATAACCGACTCTTTTTCCGCATCAGTATTAAAGGTATTAAGACGGATAAAATCGCCATCAGGAATTACTTGATTACGTCCTGTTACTTTCGACCAATATATAAATCCATCAAACATATTCATGCTGTTGGGCCAGCCTTCATACACTTTGCCTCGGCTATCGTCAGAAAAATGGTTCCATCCACCTTGACCTGTATCTGCTACAATACGCACCATATTACCATATTTCCTTTCCAACTCGGCATTATTTTTAAGATGTGGCATAACCAATGAAGTAAAAATACCATAGCGAGTGGCCGAAATACAGATATACTCCAATGCCTTCTCATAACATTCTCTTCCATAGCCTCTGCCCACAAGTCCATTTCCCCAATTGGCTTCCATGCCACGGTCAAATCCATCTTCATACCAACTGAGAAAATCCATACGAATATATTCTACTCCTAATTCCTTATAATGTTTGAAAAAGCCGTCAATATATTCTTTTGCTCCTTTATGGGTAGCAACCACATAAGTAAAGAACTTATCCGGCTCGTCCGGATGCGCTACAACATCGTTCTCTGCATCATACTTCAATTGTCCCAATGTAATGTTATTGGTATTCTGAATGGGAGTTTCATCTTTTCCGTGTAACCACAACGGGTTATCATACACACCTAGTTTCAAACCTTTTGCCTTACATTTAGCTACAAGATCTTTCAAATACATGCTACCATATTTGTCCATGTAGCCATATTCGTTCTTTTCACAAAGCATAGGAATAAATCCATCCGTACAAAGCATATCATAACCATAAGGTTTCAGATTCTCGGCAACCCAGTCAATAGCTTTGTCCCACTCTTCTGCATTCATATCCATTTGATATTCAGGAATACCGTTATCAGCCATCTCCATACAAAACTCATATACACTCCAATAGAGTGGGGCTTTGAATTTATGGATATTGCTAATATCCACCTCTTCGTCATTATCCGGCACTTCCACTTCATCATCGGGAATCATATCCGGAGTCCATCCCGTCCCTTCGTCCTTACAGCTTGTGGAAGTAAATATTCCTATCATCAACAAACAAAACAATGTTATTTTCTTATATTCCATACTACTTTTCCATTTTTAAGCGAGTGCGGAATTAACTTGTCCGCACTCGTAGGATTACTAATTTTTCTTTTCAAATTTAATCTTATTAGTCAATACATTCAGTTCTACACGGTACTGACCGGCTTCACTTTCTTCCACTTTCCACTGGTAGTCATTACCATTCGGTCGAACCAACTGCACATCAGTCATGTTAAGAGAAGCTTTTCCGTCTTCTCCCACCTGCTTGGGCATATAACAAGTGATCGACCAACTTCCATCTACATTTATCGGACATTTAAAGCTACCAGCTTTTAATTCTCCTTCCCAATAGAATGTTCCTTTATCAACATTGAAATCATAAACGAAAGCTTCCTTCCCTTGCTCCCAACCGGCAGGAGTTGCATCACCTAACATCCATATCTCTTTGCAGGGCAGATCATCAGGAATGCTCTGTAACAGCTTGAAGTCAATAGTCATGGTGTACATGTTCAGTGTCACCCGGTAGTTGCCTTCCTTGGTAATGTTCCATTTGTAGTCATGTCCCTGTATACCGGCCTCGATGCGTTCCATACGATTATCTCCAAATTCATGCGTTCCGTTTTCTATTGGCATCAGCCATGCTACATTCCAGTCTTCTTTCAGTTCCAATGGAAATTTCATATCTCCGGTTTTCAGGAGACCTTCATAATAGAAAGCCACTTGGTTGACCGGATCTTTCGTCAGTTTTGTGGAACTCATGATGTTCCAACCTGCAGGGGTTGCTTCTCCTACCATCCAAACATCATTATAGTCGGTAGTCGGGTAATCTACATTCAATGTTCCGGCTTCAATGTTCAATTTCAACACATAAAATCCTGCTTTATTAATGGTAAAGGGGGTTTCATTACCGGTTTCATGCTCATTAAAGACCACACTGCCGTCGGCACCCTGTGTATACGAAGGTGACTGTCCGGTGGTATTCAAAATAAACTTGTAATCACCTTCTTTCATCACCCCGTACCAGGTATATACCTCTTCCGATATCTCTTCTGTCATTTTAAGCGCATTGGCCGGGTCAGTAGCTCCTTCAAGTGCTGTTCCCATGATATAGATATTGTACGGCTGTATTTCATATCCAACTACGTCAAAACGTACAGTTGATAGTTCCGGTTTCACATAGCAGTCGGTCTCTTCTATTTCTGCGATAATTTCAGCTTCCAATGTCACTCTTTCACCAGGCGCAATTTTCCATTTCGTCAGTAATGCGTTCAATTTCTTATGGGTAAAACTCACACAGTGCTCGCCAAACGGAATTTCCATTTTGTCAATAGAAGTGCCAAAATCATTGTCGGCAATGTCCAACTTAAAATAATAAGTCACTTTAGAATCTAAAGGGGCATTGGTCACCTCATTCCATGAAAAAGTAACAGCTTCCTCCTTTCCTGATTTCTGATTTAATTCAACATATTCATCCGATACTTGCAAGTGCATGGTATCATCGGGACGCTCAATACTATAACGTATATCTTCATCCTTACAGCCTACTACCAAACAAGAAAGCATGGCAAGTAAAAAAAAGATTTTATTTTTCATTTTGCTTGATTTTATGGGAATTATTTCCAAAATGGAAGTTGTCTCAGATTTTCGTTTTTATCAATTTCACTTTGATGGATAGGGAACCAATAAAAAGCAGGATTATACACACGTTTCTGATAAGGTGTACGTACATAAAAAGACTCAGCGTCTTTTCCGCTATAATTCATTCCGTACATATCTCCATTCAGTTTTTTTTCAGCTTCTTTCCAACGGCGCAAATCGTCATAACGCACCCCTTCTCCACAAAGCTCGACACGGCGTTCGGCACGAATAATCTTACGCACAGCCTCTTGATTATCGTCCACATGGATATTCTGGGCATCACTATTACCAAACGTATAAGTACGAATACCAGCACGTGTGCGAATTTTATTCACATAGTTCAAAGCTTCCTCGCGAACAGTACGTTCATCTTTATACTCATTCAATGCCTCAGCATAATTCAAAAATGCTTCTCCCAAGCGGTAAACAATACCGGGACGATACTGGTAATTGTTCTCTTTAACATTCGTCTTAGGCGACACCCGTTTACGGATAAGATAACCATTTTGAGGTGCATCGTGCGTATGCGGATTGTCTTTCTGCCCATTAAAAAACTCAAATTTACGTTTTTCAGTAGGGAAATAAGAGTTATTAAAAGCTACGGATACATAGAAGCGCGGTTCACGATTACAATACATATTATATGTACCTGCATAAGTAATAGCTCCTCCATTTACTTCTTCGTCCCAAATTGTATTATCAAGTTTTACGTCTAATTCGGAAAATCCGTCTTCATTCGAACCGTCATAAGGAAGTCCGTCTTGCATAAAGAAAGCATCGACCAAAGATTGAGTTACCCCTAACCCGCCGCTACCACCACTGGCAGCCGGTGTAGCATGTTTTTCATACGAACCATAATCAGAGCTTGGACGCGCAAACAAGATTTCGGTGTTCCCTTCATCAAAACGCTTCAAAAACAAATTCTGATAAGACATAAACGGATCAATCTCTCCATTTGCATTTTCTTCAACATAGAGTTTATATCCAGCTTTATCAGCCTCATCAATCAATAGCTTACATGCTTCTACTGCATTTTTCCAACGTGTCGGGTCATAAACAGTACTGAAGATATTTTCACCCTTCTCATTTTTGTAATCCGCATAATCCGTATTTCCATTTACCAACGGACTAGCGGCAAAAAGCAACATACGTGCACGAACTGCCAAACACATAATACTGGTAACACGCCCATACTTTCGTGCTTCAGTATATTTAGGTGGTAATATCTTAGAAGCCTCAAGCATTTCCTTGTCAGCCCAGTCTATTACAGTGTAATAAGGAGCCTGTCCTTTCATCAAGTCTGACAGTACAAAATCAGTTGGAGCGATATAATCAGGATCAAACGGAACAGCTCCATAAGTATTGGCAAGCAAGTAATAATAATAGGCTTTCATGAATTTACACTCCGTTTTCATATATTCTACTTCTTTTGTACTTATACCCTGTGCCGGTAGTGGATGTATGTTCTCAAGGAAAATATTAGCCTCCCGAATACATTGTGGAAGAAGTTTCCAATAATTCCCCTCCCAATCACTGTTAGGTGTCCATTCACCCAATATATAAGGAATGACTTTCCACCCCCACTGCCGCCAACGTTCAGACGGAGTCTGATCATCAGCAAGGATTTCCCAACCCAATGTGTTAGTATAACCCCAATAAGGATCAGGTATAGCCGAGTAGATATTGGCAAGCCAACCCTCAATACGAGTTTTGTCTTCAAAGACCAAAGGAAGAGTTAATTCTGTATCAGTTTCTTTGTCAAGATAGTCAACACAAGACATCAATGAAGCTGTGACTATAAATCCTATAAGAATATTTTTTATAAATTTCATTGTTCTTTTTCTTTAGTTCATTCTACATTAAAAATTTACTTCTACCCCCAACATCAAAGAACGCATGGACGGATATTTTAAACCATCAGAGGTGGCCAGTTCCGGGTCCCATAATTTGAACTTGGAAATGTAGAACAAGTTATTCCCACTGGCAAATAATCGGATACTCTTCGCACTAATTTTATTAACGACATTCTTAGGTAGACTGTAGCCTATTTCAAGTGTTTTCAAACGGAGGAAACTCATATTTTTCTTCCAGAAAGTCGAGGCACGGTTATTGTTCGTATTAGTACTCTGAGAAAGACGTGGCCAAAAAACGTCCTGAGAAGGATTTTCTTCAGTCCAGCAGTCTGTATAGTTGGTATAGACATTACCTAATACACCGGCTCCGCTACCGGGAATGAAATAATCCGACCCACCGATAATACGGTAAATGTCGCCACTTCCTTGGAAGAAGAAACTCATATCCCAATTACGGAAATTGATATTTCCGCCAAATCCATAAACGATTCTCGGGTCAGTAGTACCACCAATATAGCCTTCGTCAGCACTAGTTATATAGCCATCGTTATTCATGTCACGGTATTTGATATCGCCCGGACGCACTTCACCGCCCAGTTGTGGAACAGGAATTCCTTCTTTCAATTTTCCATCTACGAAATCATCATCGGTATAAAGTCCTAAGGCTTGCAGCCCCCACAGCGTATTGATTGAATGCCCGGTAATAGAACGATAAGTTCCTTTGACTGATTCTGGTTCGTCTCGTTCAATGATTGTATTCTTAGCATAAGTAAAAGTTCCTCTTACGCTAATGTTCCAATCCTTATTAATTCGCTTGTTGTAATTCAGTGATAGATCGAGACCTTTATTGTCCACCTTGCCATAATTGGCGTATGGATTGTTGATAAATCCTGTTTGGGAAGGAATGGTAGCACGTTGCATAAAAATACTGGTCCTGCGTTCTTTAAATAGATCGAGTTGGAAATCGAGCTCATTCCAAAGGCCTATTTCTATACCTATATTCGTTTTAAGCGCTTTCTCCCAAGTCAGGTTTCCTACGCCGACTTCTCCTTCCTGCACACCGTCACGATAAGTATCTCCTGTATATCCCCAATTGTAACCATTAGCTTTTGAATTGATGGTTGTGATATAAGCGAAACGGCGTCCACCGATATTGTCATTTCCTACCGTTCCCACAGAGGCACGGAGTTTCAGTTTACTTATCACATTGCGTATAGGTTCCATGAATTGCTCCTCACTAACGAGCCACCCCAAGGCGATGGAAGGGAAAAAGCCAAAACGCTTGCCTTTCGCAAAGTTTTCCGAACCATTATATCCAAAGTTGAATTCAGAAATATAGCGGCGGTCAAATGTATATGAAAAACGTCCTGCAATACCTTGTGTCCGGTTCGGCTGTATATCGCCCCAATCATAGCTGCGTTGATTATACAAAAGAAGTGCATCTACCATGTGTCTGTTATTAAACGTCTGATTATAACTGAGTGCCGCTTCCAAATAAACGCTCTGGTTACCGTAATTTGCATTACTGGAATGGTCAAGAAACTCACTTCCGTATTTCAAGATGCTATGTACTAGTTCACCTTCATCATTGCGTGATTTTGCTACGCTATAATAGTCCGGCTCCTTACCACGTGTCACAAAGTTCTCATTATATGTATCAAATGCAAAAGTGAGCTTAGCTTTTAGTCCCGGAGTTATCATTTTAAGATTCTGCTCAACTGCAAACAAAGATTCCAGTTTACTCCGTCCGCTACGGTAGTAACCGTTCTGTGTACTGATAGCCCAAGGATTAGGGCGGTTGCTGCTGGCAATAGGAATAGTTCCATCTGAATAAACAGCAGGGTGTACAAAAGGAGGAGTTTCAAAAGCAGCACTGAAAACTTCATCCGTACCACTGCGACTTTTATGTAGATTTTGTAAGTAACCACCTACATTAAAACGAACTAGGGTCGTTTTTGTCAAGTCTAGATCTACATTTGCCCGTATGTTGTAACGGTTCAACTTACTTTGGGTATCATAAGGCAAACTCTTATCGGAAGACATAATTCCATTTTCATGATAAAGAGAGGCTGTAAGAGAATAACGGAGTATTTCTGTTCCACCACTTACTGTAAGATTAGCACGAGTAGAAGTTGCATAATCTTTGGTAATAGCGTCTATCCAGTCTACATCCGGATATAAATCTTTGTCGTAGCCATAATAAGTTTTAAGTATCTGTTCCTTTGTAAACATACGTTTATTGGGATCACTTTCCAGAGAATTGAGTAAACTCATATATTCAGCAGCTCCAATAAACTCAGGAAGTTTGGTGGGAGCCTGAATGGACTGCTCTACACGTACATTAACAGAAGGAGCGGCTATCGTTCCGCGTTTTGTATTGATAATAATGACTCCATTCGCTCCACGTACGCCATACATAGCACTGGCTGAAGCATCTTTCAAAACAGAAAAAGATTCAATTTCAGCAGGATCAAGATCATTTAAGCTACGTTCTACACCATCTACCAATACTAATGGAGAAGTATTTCCACTGAAAGAAGCAATGCCTCGAATCCAGAAATTTGAGTTATCATATCCGGGTTCGCCAGATGGCTGTACTGCAATCACACCCGCTAACTGTCCGGCTAAATTGTTACTGAGTGAACGGGAGGACCCGACTTGCAACTTGGTAGGTTCTATAGTCTGTACCGAACCAATAACTGAAAGTTTCTTTTGATTACCATAACCTACTACCACAACCTCATCCAAAGCTTCTACATCTTCTTCTAATATAATATTGAAGTTGATTTCATTTCCAACCACGATTTCTTTAGACTTGAAACCTATGTAAGTTATATTTAATACACTCTGTTTATTCGGTACCTCAATATAGAAGTGACCATCCACATCAGTTATAGCCCCTCCTGGCTCATTTTTGACTGTCACATTAACACCTGGAAGTGGAGATTTCTCTTTATCAAGTATGGTTCCACTAATTCGGATACCTTTTACTTGCTGTTGGACAATAATACTTTCTGCCATAGACTCATCAGCATAAACTGGAAAGAATCCTATCCACAAAAATAGTGGCGCCAGAATAGTAGTTTTTACTTTCATAGTTTTTAAAATTAAAAGATTAACGTCATTGATTACAATATAACAGCCTATTAAGCAGAACGACATATCGCGGGTCTGGATACTTGTTGGCTATTCGAATTATTACCCTTTGTTTCCTAATTAAATTGTTCTTTTGCATACATAATATAAGATTTTAAAGTTGATAAAAAAGTATAAATTATAAACTATCTCTTTCTTGGGAAAAGAGACAACGCAAAAATATCAGATAAGAAATACTAATTATGAATCAAAGAGTGAAAAAGTAGTGATTTACATCAATGAAAAAACACGTAAATCACTGTATATTAGAAATATAAAAGAATATAGTAAAACTAAAAAAGTAGTAAAAATATAAGTGTAAAACAAGAATATTCTGAATCGTAAACTTCTATTAATCTTTTGATTTTCCAATTTTCATTACCTCTTGTTCTAGTAGGTTACGGTCACCAGCGGCTTTATTTCGAACTTTCGTACGGTAATTATAAATGGTGGTTACAGAATAGCGTAGAAACTGAGCAATCTTCACGCTGTCACTAATGCCCAAGCGTATCAGTGCAAAGATGCGTAACTCTGTATTCATCCGTTCACCAGTTTTCAAAGATATTCGCTCATCATTGGTAAGCAAGGCATTGAAATCCTCCACAAAAGTAGGGAACATTTGCAGGAAAGTATTGTCAAAGTTCGTATAGAATTCCTTCAATTCCACCTCTATAAATTTGGAAGACTTGATGTTCTTGTAGAGTTCTTCCACATTCCCAGTAGCAGCAATCTTACCTAATGACCGGCGGTAATTGTCCATCTTCTCCAAATATACCGAACATTGATCCATATATCGACCAATATACTCCTCCTTCAGATAAGAATTCTCAGCAATACTGTGGTTAGCCTCCTTAAGCTTGTGCATCGAAAGGTGAAGTTCTTCATTCAGTTCTTTTAGCCGCTTATTGGTGTCAATCACTTCTTTGCGAGCGATAGCCAACCTCTTCATCTGTTTATATACATAAAATATGGCAAGCAATAAAAAAAATGAAAGTATGCTGATAGATGCCAATGTCCATTTCATTTGTTCCTGCTGTTTCTCTGCCTTTTGTTGGTAAGCATCGTTAATGATGGGAAATATCTCCAAAATCTCCAATTTGCGCAACCGAGCATTACAAGCTGCGGCATCTTCCATACATATCTTTACATAAGAATAGGCACGCTCGATATCTCCCTCTTGATAAAGCAATATGGCTAACTTACGCAAAGAAATGTATTCCCGGACAGCGGTTGTCATATCTGCTATGGCAGAAATAATCAAAAATTCTTTTTCTTTTTCTTTATTCTCTTTCAGACGATAGGACTCTGATAAAGTATAGGCACAAATTGCAACATCATGTTCATATTCCTTCTGCTGGGCTAAATAATCTGTCAGTAAGCAAATGGCTTTATCATATTCGTTGCGTACATTATACTGGTCGGACTGAATCAAGGTATGTATCAAAAGGTTATCCTTATTGATTAGTAGCAATGAATCACGATATTTGTCCGTAAGTTCCGTATAAAGTTTCCTTTCATACTTTGTAACTGCATAGTCAGCCATAAGTCCATAGATTGTGCGATAGATATGATAATAATAGGGACGGAGATTTTTCGACAACCGTTCTGCATGAATATTCCGCATCAAATCCATTGCTTCCTTATACATGCCTGTCATTCCCAAAACATCAGCTTTATTCATACGGGCATTATCTATATATTCTCGGTTTCCAAGACGCATAGCTATCTGTTCCCTCTCCTCGGCAACATAAAATGCAGAATCCGTATTGAATGAACGATATTCATCCAATAACGCACTAAGAATGGCAAAATGCTCTTCCTCTGATATGGACTGAAGCAACTGATTTTTCAGTTTTGCCAATCTCAACTCTTTTTGTTCCATATATATAGGGCGTTCCTTTATTGCCTGATCTAATTTCAGCAATAAAGAATCTACTCTATTACCGTCTATAGCATAGACATAACATATACCAATAATACAAAAACACCAAAATACAACTATACTTTTCATAGCTTAACATCTTAATCAAAAATGTCATATTTGATTTTTTTTACGCAAAAGTAACTAAAACACAAAAGAATCTACCTCTTTTATATAAATTATTTCAATATTCAAACTGTATATGTGCACAATTATTGATCCCAAAAATAATACTATAGCATATTGCAATGGTTTTATTTAACAATTTATTACCAAAGCTATATCTGTTAAACTTATAACATAGAATTACTAATATATTTTACTCTAACAATAAATGTATTTTCCAAAAATTATATTGAGCTATGATAAATTCGATAGTTATGCTTGTTTAAACAGCCCTTGAATCCTGCCGTATTTCAATTCTCTTTTTCCCATATAACGATTTTCCCATTTTTATTTATCCCGTCAGTAGCTCCACCTTGCCGGGTTCAGGGTGCGAAGCTACGGACAGGGCCCCTAAAAATCTGCAAGGCCGCTTCGCGCCCTGCGGGTTTTGGCGAAAATTTTTCAATCCGTCCAGCCGGGCGGTTGAAAATTTTTCACCAAAAGCCTTGCATATTTTCTCCCCGTCCGTATCTGCCCCCTGAAACGAGCAAGGTGAAGCCACCGACAAGGCATAAAAAAAAAGTCAATGTTATGAAAAAGAGAATTGAAATACAGCAGGATTTGAAACGAGGCTTCGGCTCCGCTCCAACCGGCATTAAAAATTTGGTGAAGTGGTCGCTGGTCGGTTTCGTGGTCTATGTGGCGGTGCGTTTCGTGTGTGCCTTTTTGGGTGGTGTGGCGACCTCTTTGGGCGGTGTGGCGACCTCTTTGGGCGGTGTGCTGCCCATGTTGACAGTTTTGGCGGTGGTGGTTTTCCTCATCCGTGCCGTGTGGCGCATCCTTTGCGTGCTCGCCATTTTCATCCTTGCGCTTTGCGTGATACTCTGAAACGAAATATTAATCATTAAAACAACTCATTATGAACAAAGTACATTTATTGGGAGCTAACAGAAGTTACGACAGGGACATTCAGACCGTTTCAGTCAACCAAGTGGTAGTATTGGAAGGCTACAGCCATGACAGCTATGTCGTGTATGAAGTAACCCGTGACAAGTGGGGAATAACCTATCATCTTATCAATTTGCGGACGTACGAGTTTCACATTTCCGACCTTATCCGGCCATTATCGGAAAAATTCGGAATAGGAATCTATTACGATGATGCGAACCCCAAGTTCTTGGACCCTTTGGAAACAGCCGCTTTACTCACCAAGGCAAAAGAGAAGAAAGTCGAAGAAAAAAAGAAAGCGAAGGAAGCAAGAGAGGAATACGAACGTATCGCCAAAATCGGTGCGGAGCGTTTGCACCCCCTTGTCCCGACGGATGCAAAGGCGGTCATTATCGGCACACTACGGGTAAGCGAGTGCGACAGCTATACGGACTATTACGACTACAGTATAGCAAGAACCGTCATTTTAGGCTTTTCCAAGCATACACGCAACCTCTTTTCGGAAATGCGCAAGCATGCCGCCAATTTTGAGGGAACGGCCTACTTAGCGGAATATAACGCAGATTACGAACACCGTGAAAATTACAGCATGGGGGACGGCATGTATTTGGGCAAACACAAGTACAGCGGTTGGACGGTTGAGAAAGAGCCTATCTGTGACCTTGAAAAGTTCATAGAACGGTATGCGCACACCGCAGGGGATGAAGCCAACCTTTGCATGAAAGCACCGCAGAGGGAAACCGAAGCGCAACAGCCGACAGCAACCGCAGACCTTTCAGCCCTCAGTCTTGAAATCGTGGAATACAGCGAAAAGGCGATTGCCGTATTCGGTGACACCAAGCCGATAAAGGACATTTTGAAAGACTTGAACGGTCTGTTCCGTGCGAACCTCACCTATAAGGGCGAAAGGCGTGCAGGGTGGATATATTCCAAGAAGCAGGAGCAGAAAGTAAGGGAAGCACTCGCCACGTGCATCCGCGTATGACAGCATGAATGGCAGGGCGGAACAATCCGCCCGCCTATCAACGAACCCATAAAAAAGTAACGACATGAGAACAGAAACAAGAACATACACCCTCTATCGGATAACCGAGTTATCCGAGGAAGCCAAAGAAAGGGCGTATAATCAGTGGTTATGCAATGGATACTTTTACGGTTGGACACACGAGAACCGTCAGACCCTTGATACCTTTTGCGAACGCTTCGGCATTGTGTGCCGTAATTGGAGATATGATGCATGCAATTACAGCTATGACTACCGCAGCAGGCAGGAAGACTGCATAGACGGGCTAAGCGGTTGGCGGTTGGTGGCCTATCTGATGAACAACCATTGGAACGACCTATATACGCCTAAATTCTATTGGAACGGAAGAAAAGGACGAAAAAGCAGGATATTTGTAGATACCTGTTGTCCTCTTACGGGCTATTACATAGACAACTATATTCTTGGTCCTATTTATGACTTCTTGAAATCCCCGTCAGAGAATGTCACGTTTGACAGCCTTATGAACGAATGTCTCGACAGCTTTTTCCGTGCTTGTCGGGATGACATGGAGAGCACCCAGACTTTGGAACACTTCACGGAAGAAAGCAACGCCAACGATTGGGAATACCTTTCAGACGGAAAACTATTCAATTAATTATCAACATTTAAAACTTATCATTATGAAGACGAACAAGAAAGTACAGAAGAACAGCGTACAGAAATCAGAGAAAGAAAATGCAGTAAAGGTGACCGCTTTGGCAATCATCCCGAAGCCGATGACGCTACTCACACCGCAGGACATGCCCACGGCTACCGAAGTGACGGCAGCATCCGAAGCAGCACCAGCCGTACCCGAAACGGCAACCGTTCCCACCGTTACGGAAGAAGTACCGCAGCAGGCCACGTTTAAGACACCGCTTGCAACGGCCACAGCCGAGACTGACCTTGACATTGCCACCGTACACCCAAGCACGGACAACCACCGCAAGACGTTCAATGACGCATCATTGCAGGAACTTGCGGAAAGCATTCGGGAAGTGGGAATCCTGCAGGCCATTGCAGTACGCCCACGCACGGAAGGCGGTTATGAAATCATATACGGTGAACGCCGTTACCGTGCCTCATTGCTTGCAGGAGCAAAGACCATAAAGGCAACCATATATAACAATGTGACGGACGATGAAGCAGAAGATATGTCGTTAAGCGAGAACTTGCAGCGTGAGCAGGTACGCCCCACTGAAGAAGCAAAAGCGTTCAAGCGGTTGCTTGAAAAGGGCAGATATGACATGTATTCACTGACCGCCCGTTTCGGACGGAGCGAGAAATATATCTATACCCGATTGAAACTGAACGAACTCTATGCGCCTATCGGTGAACTGTTGGACAATGAAACAATCACTGTCAGTGTAGCCGAGGAGATAAGCACCTATGAGCCCGATATACAAAAGGACGTGTACGAGAAGCACCTCAAAGAGGGGAACGGTGAGGATTGGACAGGATATACATTGAACCTCTTCAAAAGGTACTTTGAAAAATACTATACCACCGACCTTGGGCAATACAAGTTCGACAAGACGGAATGCAATACATGCGTACACAACGCAGCCAATTACAACCTTTTTGCCGAGCATAACGGGTGCGGACACTGCACCAACCGCAAATGTCTGGAAGCCAAGAACGCAGCCCATGTGGCAAAAGAGACGGAGAAACTTTTGAAATCCGATCCGAAGCTGGTTGTCGCACGCCTCTACTACGGAAGCCGTAACGATATGGCACTACAGAAATTGGACAAGAAAGGGCATGAAATCAAGGAACTTGACTACAACGTATCGGCAAGGGAATTCCCCAAAGCACCCGAAGCACCGAAGAAAGAGCAGTTCACCCAAACGAAAGAGTACGAACAGGCGGTGCAGACATTTGAGCGCAGAAACGAGGAATATGCCCGAAAGGTGGAGGAACTTGACCGCATGAAGGAGGAAGGCAGGATAAAGACCTATGTAAAGGTAGGACAGACAGAACCCGAACTCTGCTACGTGGAGATAAACAGGAAGGAAACCGCCCCCGTCACTATCGGGACATTGCAGGAAAGGGACAAGCGTTTCAAACAGCTTTCCATCGAAAAGACCGTTGCCGATACGAAAAAGATTGTCCGTGAGAACGACTATCCCGAAAGCCCGTTCACGCAGTACGAAGACGGTATGGTTTATTTTGCCATGCTTGCCCAACTTCAAAGGAGACATTTCCCGCTTTTCGGCATCAAGGACCAGCCTTTCGCATTGGACGAGAAACAGCGGATGAAAATCGTTGCCAAACTGACGGACGCACAAAAGACGGTAATCAAACGGGACTTCATCAGCCACTTCCTTTGTGAGAACGGCCACGGAGACAACAACGCATCCAAGCTGCTGAGGGACTTCGCAAACATGCACTTCCCCGACCAATACGGACTTGTCAAAGCCACCCACGAGGAAGAATATCAGAAGCGGCATGAACGTTTGGAGGAAAGGATAAAGGAAATGAAGAAAGCGGAAAAGAAAGCTGCCAGGGAAGCCGAAAAACAGCAGACGACAGAAAAGACGGAAAAGAAGACCACCGCCCCGAAAACAGAGAAGCCCGAAAGCGGAAAAGCCGCCTGACACCAAGCGGAGAGCATGTGCCGGAAACAACATCCGGCACATCTTTTTCACCGCCCCAAGAGAACAGAGGGCAGGGCCGGACGACCCCACCCACACCGCCACCGTAAAACCTTTTAAAACATCAGCGAATGAAATATATAAGAATGTTCCCGGACGTGGAGTATTCCACCGACAGGGATTTTTTCCTTGAAAATCAGATTGTCTGCATTGTAAGCAGGGAGGGCACGAAGTTTTGCAGCCTGATAGAGAACCGTCTGTTCATGCGTTCCCAAAGCCGCCATATCAGCAAGCGGATGCAGCTGCATATCATGTGTGAAATCCACAAGGAAATCTGCCGCCTTCGCTATGGCGGCGAGCCGGTGGAATGACCTGCCACACCCCACACCTGAATTCCTCACTTCCTAAAAAAGTCGGGCAATCCCTATGCGGTTGCCCGGCTTTTTTCTATTTTTGCAGGGTCGAATCAAAAAAGAAAGTTATAAGATTAAAGAATTTGAATAATAACATATTAGAATAGCTTTTAGCTGTTTGTTCTTACTCTCGAAACGACCAAATTCAAAGCAGGAGAATAAACGGGCGGAGTCCTTGTCATACACTAATGGCACGGTCTTAACTCGTTTCCTGCATGGGTGCTTGGTCGTACCGGAGAGTAGAACCTGTTAAGTTCCGTGCTTTTTTTCGGCACTTAACAGTAATTACGGACAAGGCATTAACAAAAAAACTCATGGAAATATGTATGACAGGAATGTTGCCGTTACAGGCTGTACCATTGAAAAGACAAGCCGATACGACCGGTTCAGGGAAAAAAATATCCGTATGGAACTCTACCGTATTATTCTTGCACTTTATGATGAAGGATACCGCATGTTCTCCTGCAATCTGAATACCTATATCGGATTATTGGCGGCAGATACGGCCATCATGCTCCGTGAAGCGGACAAATGCCCGGAGATACATCTTTCAGCCGTCATCACCGGCACACGCTATCCGGCAGATACCGACAAAGTGTATTGCGCCTTATATGATGACCTGATAAAGAAGGCGGACAGCAAGGAGACGCTTTCAGAGAAAGACAGCCTCACCGGTGCGCTTGCCGCAGGCCATATCATCTGTTATTACGAGGACTTTTCTTTGGAAATGCAGCGGATACGCATGTCCGCCACTCCTTGTACCAATATCCGCAAAATGATATAGGCATCTATTCTTTATCGCAGGTTACAACAACTTTTCCAGCCGGACAATCCGTTTTTCGGTGGACGGATGCGTGCTCATGATATATTCGGTGAACGAAGGCCGCTCCCCACCCGTTTCCGCCACCTCCAGCCGACGCAGGAACGAGAGCAGGCCCTCCCCGCAACCGTAACGTACCGCATACGTGTCGCAACGGTATTCGGCATATTTGTTGATATTCACCTCTGCTATCCGACTGATACCGTAAATCGTATGATGTAACAGTTTATAAAGGCTCCACCAGAGTCTGGCCATCCCCACCACGGCGAAACGGACAGCCGGAACCACGGCGATTACCAGATTGCCTGCCAATCCGAAAAACAGGGCCGGAATCAGGAACAGCCCGTACAGGCAGCGGTAGCCCAGCGACTGCATAGAGAAAAGAAGCACCTGATAGACAAAATCATAATGCAAGATGTGTCCCACCTCATGGCTGATTACCCCTTTGAGTTCCTCGTCCGATGCCGTCTGAAGAATACCGCCTGTCAGCCCGATTGTATGGAAGCCGAAAGTCACGGCATTCGTGCGTGCGTCCCTGTTGCAGTAGATATTCAGCTTCCTCTCCATCCCCATTTCCGAAAGCAGGCGTTCCAACCGTATCCGTTCCTCACCGCCCAGCGGTCTGTAACCCTCTTTCATCCGCATCAGCCATACGTTCAGCGGTGAAAGGCTGTACAGAATATAAAGCAAGACCATATAGAAAGGCAATGAACAGACCAGATGATGCGCAAAGCCGTATCGGGCAAACAATCCCGGCAGGAAGGAAGGGGACACCCATTCCACGACAGCCAGCAGCAGGACATAAAAGGCCGATATAAGAATAATGTTTACCACCGCCACATAAGAGAACAGAAGCAATTTGAATAAAATGCGGAATATCCTGAGTGTTGTTTTCATACGTATCTGATTGATTAATAAACTTCCGGCTAAATATAGAAACAAATTCCGTGCAATAGGAAACAATTACTCATTCCTTTGTTTTCATTAAGCAAATTTCATAAAATCAAGAACGGCGGGATACCCCACCGTTCTTCCTGACCGGCCTGACAACGGCTATTCTCCAGCCGTATCATTCGCAGTGTCAAATGTTACTGTCAGTTCCCTTTCCTGTCCGAAATTGTCCCGGACAAAGAATTTCAGTTCCGAGCGTCTGGTACTTGTCGAACGGTAAAAGAGGGTGAATACCTGCCTGACCGGATTTTCCCTATCCAGTTCCGGCACTTCCGCCAACGGCCTCACTTCCCGGTTGACGAGTCTTACGCCTTCACTGTCCGTCACCTCTCCCTTGCCTTCCATCTGGATGTAACCGATTTCATACTCCGCCTTTTCATAGTCCCCTTCACGGTCAAGATAAAAGCGTATCTCCACCGTTTCACCCGTTTCAATCTGTTCTTGCAGATACCATGACGAGAGGCTGAAATCATAATCCTGCCGGATGTCTATATCATCGTTGCAGGAACCGAAGGCCAGCACCGCAAAGAGTGCTCCTATGCATATATATGATATGTTTTTCATCTTTCTGTTTCTCCTTTCTCTTTTCATTAGTTGATGATAAGGCGGACTCCCAATCCTACCTGTGTATGGAAATTACCCGCATCCGTACCGAACAAGGCCCTTTCCTTGACTTGCAGCAGGAACACCACCCGGTCCGTCAGATAGACATCGAAGGCCGCAGTCAGCCCGCCGCCATAGATAAAGCAGTCACCGTTTGTCACCGCCGCCCCGTCAGGAAGCAGGGAGGTTCCCCAGTTGACCGTCTCGATACCGCCCAATGCCGAGAATCCGATACGTAGGCATACATTCCGGCCTTTGTCCCACAATACGGGAATGAAGTAACCGAGTTCCCCCGTGAACTGCGCTTTGGGTATCGCCTTATTTCCGTAGGTGTACTCCTTTATCTGATAATCCAGGCCATACAGCCAATAGGTACGGTTACGGTTGGTATGTGTAAAGGCCAGCGAGGTGAAGTAGTGGCGTTCACCGCCACTCTTCCATGAAAGGAAATGGTTCACCCCACCTGTCGTGAACTGTATGCCCGTCTGCCACGGCAAGTCACGCTGCGCGTATGCTTCGCCCGCAAGGAGCGACAGTACAGCAGCTGTCAATATGAATAATATTCTTTGCATATACATCATTATATATAGGTTATTATTTCAGGTGCAGCTCACTGACCGGTTTTGCCGCCACAAGGTCTGTATTCTCTATGCGGAACGACTGGTGGCGGGCACCGCCTTTCTCGTAAATCTCCACTACCAGCAGCTTGTCATCCGGCAGTGTCAGCTTGGGCAGCACGAAGATGTTGCGTACCGTGGCCTTGCCGTCCACCGTTGTCAGACGGTTGTAAGTCCTTACCGGCTCTATGAAGTTCTCCTGCATGGCCGTGCGCTTGGCCACCTTCTTATCAACCACCTTGAAACGGATATGGTCAATGTCGAACGAGATGTCCGAGGCGTTGCGCAGGGAAGTATGCAGGTACAGCAGGTCATTGTTGATATAAAGCCCTTTGAGCAGGGTCTGTATGCCGTACTTCTTGCAGCCGATATGCCGGATGTCCCTTTTGTTCTTCTTGTACAGCGTGTACATGATGCGGTTCACCACCAACGGTGTCTCCCCGCCCAGCTCCTTCAGCTTCACGAACATGCGGTCACCGGCAAAACCGCCTTCGGGATTGTCCCGCAGCCAGTCTTCCATCTCGATGGAGAGCTGGGCCGGTTCGTCCTTATAGACCACATGTAGGCTCGGCGATGGGCGCCTTACCACCTTTCGGTGGTAGGTTTCCCATAGCCTGCCCCCGAACCGTACGTGCAAGTCTCCCTGCATACGGCTCTCCACTGGTAATGTCAGTTTATTTGTCATGAGCATGAATGTTTGCATTACAATGTTTGCATACTGCCAACGTCTTACGCCATTTCTTAATCATCAGTCGGTGCCACTCCGTATCGGTATTTATACCTTTGAGTTTACGGACTTGATACATTACGGTCTTGACATTGGTTGCTCCACACAATTCACATTTGTGCTCCATGAGTCTCTCCGCAAGAGTGGGGAAAGGAAGTACAAACGTGTTAGGTAGATTATCGCAGGTTGCGTCTTTGTCCGGCTCTTGCCTTGCAAAGCCGTCATTATAGAGTATTCGGAACTTGGTTTCTCCTTTCTTTGCTTGATAAGGTATCGCCAGGTCATGGTCTCTTCTGTACTTTCGTATAACCTTGGCAGTTGATGAATTTAGTTTCTTTGCCAAAGTTTTGCAGAAACTATATCGCATTATGTAACCGAATTTACTTCCTGCAAAAGAGATGTTGTCCGCAATCCTATAATATTGGTACAAACCTCTGATTTCAGTTGTATAGCGTGCGCAGATTGTGGCTGGGTCTTCTTTGGTCAGGTAATTGCGTGGCATGGCATACCAGATTTCCTTTCCATTGATTACCCTAAGCTCCATTGCTTTCAGTTCCAATAATTTCTTTTGGACGGAGGCGATAGGCAGAGCCAGTATTATGCGTCCGCTGAACGGTCTCTTCAGCCATCCCAGCTTGTTTCGCTTCATGGCTTCGGATTTTCTGACAGAGATTTCATACCCAAGAAACTTTGCTGAATCCTGCGCATTTGTGATAAGGGTCTTTTCTTCGGAGAGTTCAAGCTTTAGTTTGTCTCTCATGAATATTGTAAAGTTCTCTTTCATTTTCGCACAGTCTGCTTTACTACCAATTACACCGATTAGAAAGTCATCGGCATATCTGATATATTTAAGTCTCTTGTAATTACTATCCATTGCCATAGATGCCGGCACTCTCCGTGTCTTAGCTTCCACCTCTTTCAGTTGTGTCAGCAATTCACGTTTCGTATCCTCATCAGTGGCGTTTCGGATAGTCTTGCGTAATCTTACAGCCTTTCGGCTGTAACTTGCGTGGAGTGGGTTTTCCCGCTTTTTCTTGCCCTTGTCGAATGATTCCGCATATTCACGCATGTATTTATCGAACTTATCAAGGTAGATATTTGCCAAGATAGGGCTTATTATCCCTCCTTGGGGAGTTCCCGAATACGTCTTGTGAAATGTAAAATCTTCGATATATCCAGCCTTTAGGAATTTCCATATCAGTCGAAGAAATCTTTCATCTGATATGCGCTCACGAAGAGTTTCAATCAGAATATGGTGGTCGATGTTGTCGAAGAATCCTTTGATGTCACCTTCGATGAACCAGTTCGCACCAGTGAAAAGAGTTTGGATGGAACGCAAAGCCGTATGACAGCTTCTTCTTGGTCTGAATCCATGCGAGGAATTCTCAAAATGTCCCTCATAGACAGCTTCAAGAATAAGTCTGACGACCTCTTGCACCATCTTGTCTTCGATTGATGGGATGCCCAATGGTCTTTTCTTCCCATTCTTTTTAGGGATATAGACTCTTCGGGCAGGCGTTGGCATGTAACTTTCATCCTTTAGCGCAGCTATCAGATGTCCTATTCTATCAACGCTCATTCCGTCAATGGTCTTACCGTCTGAGCCGGGTGTCATGTTGCCCGGTTTCGCATAAATGCTCTGGTAGGCTACATAAAACATCTGTTCATTGAATAGGATGCGGTACAACCTTTCGTACTTGTAATGCACATCTTTGCTATGTGCAGATAAACTGTTTAATATGGTCTCTGGATTTCTCATACGTCTCACACGTTATCGTTTGACAATATTAAAATTACCGAGCTGTTCCCCTTCGCCATGTACGTGGCTTTCCCACGCTCAGACTACTACGGGAACTCCGTTGCCATGCGGAGTTTTCAGAGCCTGTGCTCATAGCCTTTCGGCATCTCCGTGTAGGCAATCCCCATTTAGTGGACTTGATAACTTGGCTTGACAGACTGTCGGATGCAACGTACATCCCTTTCTGTTCTCTGACGGATATGTCGCAGTAAATTCCTTGCCCATCACTCCGTTCAATAAGCGTGGGTACTGCGAGGCAACGTATATAACTGCTTTCCGTTGCCACCTCTACATTAGTCATAGGACTATTGTTCAACCAATCAGGTTTCATCCTCGTGCCTGTCTTTTCCCATAGCAATTCAGTCGCAGTTTAGCAATTAACTGACTTATCGCGTTACCGACATGCTTCACTCCCCGTTTGGTTTCCCATTCGGATAAGTCGGTCTGGGATAGGTTTATAAATTGGAATACTAACCTAATCACTTGCCAAAGTGATTATTATCAAGCCCCTATTATGGGCGCACTGAA